>Ga0209489_104888_pt1 | contig 24085 bp, 7 predicted proteins | sample SiratrowhiteBW_FD_187527 | JGI IMG/M metagenome (GOLD analysis project Ga0209489, IMG submission 187527) | Root nodule microbial communities of legume samples collected from California, USA - Siratro white BW (SPAdes) (version 2) | ecosystem: Host-associated > Plants > Roots > Nodule | place: USA...
CTTTTCTTTTTTTTTGTCTTTTATGTGTTTCTTTATTTATTAATTCCAATAACTCAATTTATTTTTGAATTTTGAATACATTATGTTCAGACTGTTAATTTGATCCACTGCATTACCATAGCTTCTTGTATTCTTTATAAATATCAAAGTGGCATCCATTTCCTTTGGTCCTTGCAACTGGCTCACATGTTTTTGTATATCTTATTTGTATTGTACGCAAGTAGATATAGGGTGCAGAGCAACATGTAAAAAAATTATAAATTTTTATTTTTGACCCTCCTTTATATATATATATATATATATATATATATATATATATATATATATATATATATATATATAAGAATTACTATAATTTAAATTACAATGCATATATCTCGTAGTTTCGTTAAAATAGGAATTATTTAATTTAAAAAGTATTTTCTATAATTTATTTTTTCTGTTAACATATTTTTAATCTTTGCAAATACAATAAATGCTTTTGTTCATTTTAGTTTTCATAAATGTATTTTCGTAAATGATATCTATCACTGTTTAAAGATAATGGGATATGCATCTGGACATTTTAGAATAATGATAACTCAAAAATAACATGTCATGTGATATTCTTATTATTTTTAATTCATATGTCATATATTATATATTTAAATGTATCTTATCTTATTAACAAATAATAATAAACCATTTTTAAACATTTAAATTTTAATAGGAAAAAATGGAAGTACTATAAGCAAAATCTATCATATTTCTGGAGTCTAACAAACACATTGATTTCTACTTTTTATAAAAAAAAAAAATAGTTCATTACTTAAATGAATGATAAAATTTTATTAAGTTTTTATTTAACAATAAATCTGGTTTGAAAACTTAAATAAATTATAGGGTTTATTTAATATATATTTCACTTCAACAAATCCTCCTATATCATTTATTTAAAAGGTCAATTAGAACAAATATTAGACAAATATCATTAAGGTGTAATGATATGAAAATTGGATAAGCCCTAAATTCTAAAGTTTCAATAAATATTCCTATAATATATATATATATATATATATATATATATATATATATATATATATATATATATATATATATATATATATATATATATATGTATATATATAACTATTTTCGTATTATTATTATTAGGATGATGTTATTCTGGTACTATTGGCTTCAATAAAATAGACAACCAAGAAAAAACAAAGCACAGGCAAAGGTGACAATGCCAAAATTGTTGGAAGTCTCGAAGGGGTATACTAAAGGCCACTATACCTTGATAACACGTTTTCACACCATGGTAATTTCTTCTTTATGATTAAGTAAATTTAATAAATTTTATTTTATAATAAAATATATTAAAAATGTCAAAAGCACATTAGTATTGTTTGTCTGTTAAAAGTTAAAAAAATAGTCTGTTAAATCCATATAAAAGGTTAATTTTTTTTTAATAGGTATTCTCGCGTGCAGCAATTTAAAGCTAATCGTCCCCAGAACGTATTTAAAAGGTGTTACTATTTTTTAGTTTTAGTTTGTTTATAAATCATACCACCGTGTTAGAGGCTACAATCTTTCCCACCGAATTAATCACCCCTTTAACGCTCTTTGAGGTGATCTTGATCACTTGTTCTAAGAGCTCGTTCTAGAAGCTCTTATGAAAGATTCTCCCAGTGATGCATTCTATTACGGGATTGTCCCATTCAATATTTGTTTCCAGCTACGATGCATTATTACACACAGTGAGACTCGTGGTGGAAATGGGAGTAGCATGCACATATTTGAGGAAAATATATGGATGTGGTTCTCTTTTAAAATAAAATAAAATTTTTATTTCAATAATAGCTATCGAACTTTAACAGTAATATTTAGGTTTAATAATATTTTTATTTTAATAATAGCTATCGAACTTTAACAGTAATATTTAGGCTTAATAATATATTTTATCTCTCAAATATAATATTTTTTTCATTTTACCTTTCCATATATTTTACTATAGAATTTAGTGACTCACTAGAATCACTTAAAAAAAATACCAAGTCAACCATATAATATATATATATATATATATATATATATTCAAAATATAATTATTTTAAATTAAAACTTCACACCAATTAAATAAATACATATCAAAAGTTGTACTTTTTCCTACTTATAGTTTAGACTATGTTGATGTGATGGTGTCAACTATAAATAAGATAAAGAAAATATATGTAAAAACAATAAAATGAATGAAAGGAGAGAAAAAGAGAATACAAAAGCATGAAAAATATATTATCAATCACCTCCTCAAAAAGAGTTATACGAAAAAATTTATAGCCAATATACTCGTTTTTCTGATAATTTCTTTTAAATTTGGAACATACATTATTCATTTCCATCTTGAAACATAAATTGTGAAACGATAAAAGGTCTTGAAACATAAATTGTGAAACGATAAAAGGTCTTGGTCAATATATCAATGACTTGTATTGTTGAAGATATATTTGGTGACAAATATTTGAGTATCAATATATCCTATCTAATTCGAGTTACTAAAAGTCTTGAATTATATTTCACTAAGTAGCAAGAAAATTACCTTTTCCTGGTTCATATTGAGATCATAAACAATGTACAGAGCAACTTGATGAATAGTGGTTGCTGCAGAAACAAATTGACTAAGGTAACAACCGGAGCAATGTTAGGGTGAGTGAAGGTTAGGTATATGAGTCTCCTAATGAGTCTTCTATAATTAAAAGGAAAAATGAGTAAGGAGGTCTCTAGTAATGGATGAAAGCTTTACAAAATTGTCGTCACCTAGTCGACGACGTCAGGTGGCAATTCAAAAATTGTAAAAATAAGGGATAAAGAGAAAGAGATGGAGTCACCACCATAGTTTATTATGAAAAACTATGGAAAACTAAAAAAAAAAAAGAAATGGTCAATGAACTAGAGATGAGCTCAAAAGTCGATTATGCGTAGGGAAGGTATTAGCACCCGCACAACGCCTATCTTAAGACAATACCTTAAATTGAATGAATAAAATGAAATGTGGTTTATTAAATATTTATTTTCCCCAAAACTAGAAACAAAAACAAAACGAATAAGAACAAAATAATAAATTTTAAATTAAAGGATCTGACAAGGATTAACCTTGCTCCTATGTATTTTCATCCATAATGGGTGAAGAATCAGAGCATACGTAGTTTTAAAAGAAAGTTTGATTTGTTTTGGGAAATGAAAACTTTTATGTTTTTGAAATTTTATGTATTTTTGTTTTAGAAATTAAACTTCATTTTGGATACCTTAGATGCTAATGACCTTTTGATAATACAAATGAAACTAAAACCTTTCTAATTAAATCCCATATAACGCGAACGACTATTTATGAATTTAATCAAAAATGTATTTTAAAAAAACAAAAAAAAAATAAAATAAATGGTAAAAATAGTAATATTATGATGCAAAAATAAATATTGAGCTAAAAAACCCAATATTGCAAATCTATCCAATTGTTTTTTTTATTATAATAGCATAATGGGCCATGCTACACCTCTCACTTTCTTCACCTCTATGCTAAGTCCACCCAACATAAAAAAGAAGAGAAAATAAAACTCTGGGCTTAAGCCCAATTTCTCCATCCCTCATCACTCTCTTTCATTCACGTTTTGACGTTTTCTTATTAAACCCGAACAAGCAGTTGGGCTTAAGCCCAAATTTTATTCAATTTAATCACTCCTGCTGCATTATTTCATATCACCCAAGGCTACATTAGGGTTAAGAGCATAATAGGAGGGAACGACACTGCGATCCACAGAGGCTAGGGTGAAAGGCGTCGTGGTATCTAGGGTTGGAGGCACCGTTTTTGGGTGAGGAGCGGTGGCGAAAGGCGATCATGGTTAACCAAAACCAGAAACGGTGGTAATACACGAGGTGGCTCGCGTGTGGTGTGGGTGGCACATTTTACGCTTTCACAGAGGCTAGGTTTGAGTGGTGTGGAGGTTGTTGGTGACGAGAGTTGTCATTGGAGTGGCCCCATGTTGATGATGGCTTGCAATGAGGAAGGATTCCATGTGCACGACAGTGGTAGGGTGTTCTTGCTTTACGGCGATGCAGGAGGTGGAGAGGACACTGACTAGGGTTGATGGTGACGAGGGTTGTCTCACGGTCAAATTTGAATCTTTACAAAAAATAAATATGACTCAAAGTCATTTTATAGAGAAAGGACTCAAAGTCACATCTTTATTTGAAGAAAAGACTCAAAGTCGTATCTTTATTTATAGTCATTCCAACTCGTGTGTGACAAAGAACTCAAAGTTGAATTTTCATACGTTTACTTTCCTACAATTTACAGTCATTTCAACTCATGTGAGAGAAGGAATTCAAAGTTGAATCTCCACACTTTACTTTCATGCAATTTATAGTCATTTCAACTCGTGTGTGAGAAAGAAATCAAAGTTGAATCTCCACACTTTACTTTTTTACATGTCTCATAGCCCTCTCGTCTCTGTAAAAAAAGTCAAGGTTGTGACTTATATATATATATAATAAATGATTTTTCGTCCCTGAATAAAATCAGCATATCTTTACTTATATTTTACTCCAATAATTTGAAAATTTAAATTTTTAAACTATTTAGTAAAATTCAAGTAAAGAGGGATTGTTGACAACAAGTGAAGAGAGAAAACTAGTTTTGATATTTTGAGTTGAATTCTTCATATAAGGGAAATGGTCATTGTATAATTTGACATTTTAAGATTCTTCAACGTTATGTGTTTCAAGATTTAAGAGAAGATATCCTTTGGTATGTCCTTTATACCTAAGAAGCTTGGATTGGATCAAAAGTCAAGTTTTCTTCTCTGTACAATGATCATATTAACATAAAAAAGACATCCAAAAACCCTAAGATTTGTAATGTCACATGGTTTTTCATAAAGTTCTTCCAAAGGTGAAACATTATTGAGAAAAGGGGTAGGAATGCAATTTATCAAATACACAACATGATTAAGAGCATAACACCGAAATTTTGGAGAAAGATTGGGATAAAAGAGCACAAGTTACATTGAGTAAACGTTGATGCTTTCACTCAACTATTCCATTTTGTTATGGTGGTTCAACACAGGTTGTCTGATGCACAATTCCCTCATAATCAAAGTAACTTTTCATGTTACATTTAACACCATTATCAGTTCTAATAATCTTTATCAGATTTTCAAATTGAATTTTACCAAAAGCATTGAAATTGATAATTATATTATGAGCTTCAGATTTAGCTTTCACGAGATATATCCAAGTAAAATGTGTATGATAATCAACAACGGTAAGAAAGTATCTATGTCCATGTATAGAAATACTAGAACATGGTCCCCAAATATTTATATGATGCAATTCAAAAAGATAAATAATGTAAGAATAACTAGAAGGAAAAGGAAGTTTCTTTTTTTTTTTTTTTTTGACAAGATGACAAATATTACAGATAATATTTGTATTACTAAATATAAAATGCATATTGTTGTTTGATGATAGCAAATATATGAACGGATAAGTGTCCCATTCTAGCATGTCAAAGATCAATGTTTTGAACATTACAATATAGAGCATCAATAGTAGAATTCACACCACAAGATTGGGTAACATGTACATTAAGACTATATAAGCCAACATTAACATCAACTGTACCAATCATTTTGTTGGTTTTCATGTCCTGGATGATGCAAGAAGTGGGATAGAAAATGACTTCACAACTATGTAAAGATACAAGTTTAGGTATAGAAATTGTCTTATGTGTAAATATCGTATGTACAACACATCAATTAAATAAAAATTTTCACTAATTTTTACAATTACGGTGTGCTTGCAAAAGCCTGTGCACCATTAGAAATTTTAACAATTGTAAGATTGACAAAATCTATATGAAAAGAAGTTTGAGAGAGGAAGTAGCATGGTCAGTGGCCTCTAAGTTTCAATCCATGAAGTTATATTTTGAGATTTTGCAAAATTAATGACAAAATGCATATTACCTTTTGGTCTTGTAGATTGAGGAAGACAAGAGGTTATTGACCTTATTTGATTAACTTGTGAAGACCCAAAACTGCTCTCATTATTTGACTATTGTATAAGAGACATAAGAACTTGATATTGTTGTTTAGATAATTGAACATCTTGAGTTTCTATTGCACTTTGTTTAGTCGAATCATTACTAGTTTCATTGATAGCATCAATATTGTTAATAACATTATTTTTCCTACTGTGGTACTTATATATAGGATTAAATTCATGTTTCCTATAGCAACCATCAATGGTACGTCCATTCCTTTCACAATGTGTACATATGTTTTTTTTTTTTATTTTGAATTATTGTTATCTTGATTTGAAGGAAAACCATGTTTCTTATAAGAAGCGGCTTCAGTATGGCCAATACTGAAAGCAATAATATATTGTGGTAGATAAGAAGGAAAATTATTTTCAAGAATTTGTCATTCTTATTTAGTAATATGAGAAAAACTTGGATATGGGTGAAATAGGATCCATGAGCAGAACATAAGATCTCACATTGTTGTACTGGTCATTCAAGCCGCGCAAAAATTCCATTACCCAACCCTCTTGTTTATGTTGTACAATAGTTGAAAGAACAACATAGGAATACTTTGTTGTGCAGACACATACAGAATCTGGTCTAAAGTTGTTAAGTTCATCCCACATAACCCTAATCTTGGTAAAATAACTCATTAATTGAGAGGTCTCCTCATTTAAGTGAAGAAGCATCCATTTGTAACTCAGATATGTGAAGAAGATCACTGTAGAAATAACAGGATTTGTGATCACTCTAAATTTCTTCAGCCTTGTTAATCCACAAAATATTTTGACGAATAAGAATAGAAACATAATGAACAAGTCAAGTTACAGTTGTATCGACGCAAAGTAGGATAAGATTCTACTGATGAATTCAAGTTTGTTCTTTGTGCTATGGGCATTCATTATAGGTCTGCTCCAAAAATAATAGTTGTTGGCTTAAAAACGATGGATACATGAGTAGTAATAGAGTTTTTATTTAGATGAAAAATGTATAAAAAAATATAAAGAGAAGTTTGATATATTTCTTCATTAATGATAGCAAGAAAAACAAAAATAACTAAAAAAGGGAAAAAAAAGTCCATAATAAAACTCTTCAAAAGAAAAACTCTAATAATATATTATTAGAATCATATTTTTCTCCTTTTGTGTTTAATACTTAGTAGTTTCTAATAAATTATATATTTTATATCTATTATCGTTTCAGAAGTGTTAAATAGAAAATAATTAACTAAATTATTTTATAACTAAAGCAAATAGTTTATATTTACAACATATAATAATCATTGTTCTTTCAAATTCATTTTATTAACACAAATTAAGAAAAATTAAATCAAAATTTTTTTTTTCTGGTTTTGTCTATAAGTATTTTAATATAACATAATGGAATGTAATAAGTTCACACTCTTCAATTTTTATACCATTCAATAATTATTTTTATAAACTTTTTATCCAATAATTTAATTTCTATTTTAATCAAATAACTTAATTTAATGTCTTATTATTATTATTATTTATAGTTATTAAATTGGGCCAAATTTCCCAAATTACTCTACTTTTTTGTGAAATTCTCAAAATAGTATAATTTTTTTCTTTGTCTGGATATAGGTAAATCGTACAGAGATTGCACTATATCATTGTAAATAAATCGTGTCATTATTGTATAACTTAATTTAAGATAATGTGAAATCTAAAAAAGAAAACACAATTTTAGTTAAATGAATGAAATCATGTAATAAAGTACTATTTTAATTAACTAATTAATTGATTAATTAAAATTATTATGATAATTTTTTCCTAAATGATAATCTATCATTTAATCATTTAATCATTTAATGGAGTAAAAAGTGTAACGAGTCACGGCGGTATACAATATTTTTGTGAAGTACCCTTTTCGTGTAGGAAAATTATACTATCAAGAAAGTTGTTTTTTAGTAAAAAGAATTTATGCATATGTTGTTTAGGATTGAGTTTTGTTCAAAATTCAATTCAGACAAAAATGCCGGTTGTTATGATAGTTTTTCCTAATGATAATCTATTGTTTTAATGTACTGTATGTGGGAGGATTTGAGGAATAAAAAGTGTAAATAGTCACGGCAGCATACATCATTTTTGTTAAGGAAACGTTTCTTGTTGTAGGAAAGTTACACTATCAAGAAAGTTCTTTTCTGGTAAACAGAATTGTTAGATATTAATTGTTTCAGGGTTGGGTTTTGCTAAAAATTCAATTGTGAACGCATGTGGATGAAGAGAAAAATGTGAATGAAAAAAAATAATAAATGGGACAAAGCAACGTAGGCATGTCTCATTGTCCTTAAATAGAGCAGAATCTCTCCTAGAACTGCATCCCCACAGAACTTAACATTCACTGTTTTCTCCAACATGAAAGACACCATTGTTCTGTATCCTAACATAGGAAGGGGACACCTAGTCTCCATGGTTGAGCTAGGCAAGCTCATTCTATCCCACCACCCTTCTCTTTCCATCACCATCCTCCTCCTCACCCCATCCCCCAACTACCCTGCCACCCTAGGTCAGAACTCCAACGCCCAATACGTCGCCGCCGTCTCCGCCGCCATCCCTGCCATCTCCTTCCAGAGCGTCCCCCTCGCCCCTCTTCCCCCCGACACCCTTTCCCTGCCCCCTCACCTCACCTCCCTCGAACTCTCCCGCCACAGCACCCAAAACGTTGCCCTTGCACTCCAATCCCTTGCCAAAGCATGCAACCTCAAGGCCCTTATCATGGACTTCTTAAACTTCAGCGACCCCAACACCCTCACCCAAAATCTCGAAACAAAGATCCCCACTTTCTTCTACTTCACTTCCGTAGCCTCCTGCCTCGTTCTGCTCTTTTATTCCTCAACCGTTGTTCCAAAACAGGTCGTCCAAGACCAACAGCTTCAACTTCACTTCCCAGGGTTACCCGCAATCTCCACCGATGATTTTCCAAACGACTGCGTCGACCCTCTGAACCACATTAACCAGATTTTCAGTCAGATAGCGGAAACCATGAAGGGTGGTTCTGGGATTATAATAAACACGTGTGAGGCGATGGAAGAGAGAGCCATTGCAGTGTTGAACAACGATGGGACCGTGCCACCGGTTTTTTGTGTGGGCCCCGTGATGTCTGCACCATACGGGGAAGAAGACAAAGGGTGCCTGAGTTGGCTCGACTCACAACCCAGTCAGAGCGTCGTGTTTCTGTGTTTCGGAAGCTTGGGGTGTTTCTCGAGAAAGCAGTTGATGGAGATGGCTATTGCGTTGGAGAAGAGCGAGCAAAGATTCCTGTGGGTCGTGAAGACCAAGTTGGAGGCTGGTGACTCGGGAGAGAAACCGAGTCTGGACGAGTTGTTGCCAGAAGGGTTTTTGGAAAGGACGAAGGAGAAAGGATTGGTGGTGCGGGACTGGGCCCCACAGAGGGAGATTCTGAGTCACGACTCGGTTGGAGGGTTCGTGACTCACTGCGGGTGGAACTCGGTGCTGGAAGCCGTGTGGGAAGGGGTGCCAATGGTGGCGTGGCCACTGTATGCGGAGCAGAAGTTGAATAGGGTGCTTATGGTGCAGGAAATGAAGGTGGCTTTGGGGGTGAAAGAGGATAAAGATGGGTTTGTGAGTAGTACTGAGTTGGAGGAGCGAGTGAGGGAACTCATGGAATCTGACACAGGAAAAGAGATTCGTCAGAGGGTTTTCAAGATGAAACTAAGTGCTGCAGAAGCATTGGGTGAAGGTGGAACTTCACATGCTGCATTAGATAAGTTGACCATGTTGTGGAAAACGAGTTTTTTCACTGTTTAACTTCTGTTACTACATTATATGTTACCTTTGTTCTTCTTCTCTGAATAATTGTTAGTAAACAAAGAAGTTTTCTGTTTCAATAGATTGTTCTGCATAAATTATTCTGCAGAAAATTATGTAGTTGAGTTCTATCACCCTCACGTTTGAATGTGTTTGATGAGCACCACCACACGTGAAAACTGATGGATCAGCATTGCTCACAACCCAAGCTTAGTATCTCTTAAGGTGACAAAACTAGTTAGGTCCCATACCTACAATGGATCCACCTGGATTGAACTGGGTTATTGTAATAAAGTTTAGTCAACATTTTGATCAGTCTAAAGACTCAGATGACAGTTTCTCAATTCTTTTTTATATTTTTAAAATGTATTATATATATAATATCTATATTTAAAATACGTTTAATTACAAAATTTTTATACGAATTAATTAATTAATTAATGTCTCTTATAAAATAATTAAAATAATTATTATTTGTAATGAATAAGCTAATAATTTAATGAATAAGTCATCACGATTAATAATTAATAATTGAAACTTTAAGTATTAATAATTTAAATCATGCATATTTATATCTTTTAAATAATATAATATTACAAAACTTATTTTTAAACTGCTTTTACATTAATTTTTAATTAAAAAAAGGCAGGTTAATAGATTAATTTTCTGAGAAATAAAACGGACTAACATATTAATATATTATTTTGACTTTTTTTTTTTACCTAATTAGCACATTTATAATTTTTATTTCCTTTAATAATATTTTTATTTTTTATTTCTCTTAATAACACTCTTTATTTTTTAATTCTTGAAATAACACTCTTTTTATTTTCTACAATATTACTTTTTTTTAATAGTTATTAAAAATTGTGATTATTAATTTATTAAAATTAAGATAAAAATAATGTAAAAATAATTAAATTCAAATTAAAAAAAAGAATACAAAGAAAATAAAATTAAATATTTTATAGGTTTTTAAACTAATTAATTATAATAGGAAAAAAATTATAAATAATTTATTTTATATTTTATAATAAATTTAAATTTGGCATAATAAATTATATTAAAATAAATTATAATAATTTTGTGATTGTATTTTTATATTAAAATAAATTATAATAATTTTGTGATTGTATTTTTATATTAAAATTGATATTGGAAAAAAATTATAATAAATTATAAAATTGTTATTTTAATTAAAATTTGTATTTTTAGTTTGTTTAAAAAATATCTAAATAATTAATGGCAAAAATCAAATAAAAATTTGATAAAGATAAAATTTGATTTTTGATAAAGTTAAATTTTGATTTTTTATAAAGATAGAATTTGATTTTTGATAGAGATAAAATTTGATATTTTATTAAAGATATTATTGATTTTTATAAAGATAAAATTTGATTTTCGATAAAGATGTAATTTATTTTTTGATAAAGATAAAATTTGAGTTTTGATAAACATAAAATTTATGTTTCATTTCACAAAAAGTATATCGTGTACCATTAACTAAATTATTTAGTGAATATATGATTGTTATTTATTTTCCTCTTTATGTTCAACGTGTATTGCATCATTTCAATAATTAACAATTTTTAAGTAATAAACATAACATTTAAAAGCAATTCATAAATAAATTTAATTTTATTTAAAATTTTTAAACAATTTAATTAATATTTATTTCCTAAAATACTTTAACAATTTTATTTTATTATTACTATTAATTATTTAGATATATTTTTAACAAATGAAAAATATAAATTTTCAAATAACAATTTTATAATTTATTATAATTTTTTCTTTCAATATTAATTTTGAATAGAAAAATGCAACCAGTAAATTTTTATAATAAAATACAATCACAAAATCATAAAAAAATAAAAAAAATAATAACCATAATTAATGTATACAATAATTAAAGAATAAAAAAATAAAAGAGTGTTATTTCAGAAATTAAAGAATAAAGACGGTTATTAAAGGAAATGAAAAAGAAAGAGTATTATTAACAAAAATAAAAACTAAAAAGGTGTTAATTAGGTAAAATAGTAATACTATTTTATTGTATAAATAAATTTCTGTCTCTCCCTTTGCAAAAGTATGCAAATTAAGACAAACAAATAAATTATGTGTTAATATTTAGCATACTTGCTTAAAACTTAAGTTATGTGTTAATATTTAGAATACTTAAAACTTGTGCAAATTAAGACAAACAAATAAGTTATATATTAATATTTATTATACTTGTTTAAAACTTAAATCTGCATGTAATGTAATAATTAAATGAAACATATATATTTATTATACTTGTTTAAAACTTAAATATGCATGTAATGTAATAATTAAATGAAACATGTGTGTTAATATTTATTATACTTATTTTAAACTTAAATCTGCATGTAATGTAATAATAATAATTAAATGAAACAAATGTGTGAGGGAATTATTATAAGTTGATATTATACAATTAATTTATTTTGGAAAACAAATGTTTTTAAATAATATTTTGTTTTTCATACATTTTTTTAGGATCATAATTTTAAATTAATAGAACCCCTATCGATTTTTATTAGCAAAAGAAATATTCTGACTTAAATTTTATTTAAATAATATTATTAAAGTTAATTACTGTATTTGAGATATTATTTATTTTGAAGATTAGAGTTTTGTTATGACGGTTCTTAAAAGATATATCGGAGAGTTAAAGAAGAAATGTGCATTTAAGTTGTGACCTCGTCTCATGAGGGACTATTAACACACTAGACCAAGTTCCTAATCGAGATCTAAAAGTAACGAGTATTTGTCCTTGAAATAATTTTTTCATGTTCCTAGATGAGAGCTAAGGGAATGAGTTATCGTTTATAGAATCATTTTTTTATTTTCATAGATAATTTCAATGTTCCAACTTCAAGTTCGTTTTGATAACATTGTTAGAATCAATTACTACATCCGATATATTATCCACTTTAGAATTTGGAGTTCCATCACACTTTTATCCTTAAAAGGTGTCTTAGAGAGTTAAAATAGGTGTAATCAAATTGTTTTTAGTCTCGATTCCTAAGTGATGTTGAACTATTAACATACTGGATGAAACGTTGCAAAACTTTGACCTTTAAAATTGTGAAAATGCAAGCTCAAAAATTTTCATAATTATCAACTTTTAAGAATTGTCTATAAAACCACTAAAAAATTCTAACGACTTAAAATAACATGAAAATTAATTTTGTTATAATAGATAAATATCTAGTAAGGGCTTATATTTGAATTTTAACCTAAGCTCACAAATTTATAAATATAGCTTGATTAATTAGGGAGTAGTCATTCAATCTTTTTTATTTACACTAAACAGTTCTAACATATTTTTCTAATTTTTGGTAACTTAAATATCAGATAATATTTTATAAGTGGGCATCTACTAAGTTTTACATCAACATAATTCAACAATCATTTTAAAAAAGAAAATTCAATTCAATGAAAACTCAACTTCTTTAAAGTTCCTCCAATCCACTTAGGCAATTATAGTTCAATTCAAATAAAAATAAAATATATTATTTATTTAATTCGTTTCATTTTAAGTGTTTTTACTATTTATATAGTATTCAAGAAATAAAAAAATATTATGGTTCCCCATGAAACGGTGTGAAGTTTATACTGTATTTTTCTTATTTCTACAATAATTATATACAAGTGTTTTTCACTTTCAAAAGAATATATATAAGAAGAATAGAAAAATATGCACATAATATTTTATTTTAAGATAAAAAGTATATAATATATAAATATGAGTATTACCACAGCCTTCCTGTTTTAATACCTCGCCACCTTCTCTCTTGGAAGTGGTGGTAACTAGCAAATGTCTGGATCATATTTATTTAAGTTATATTATTTAACTATTGATATAATATTTTTTATTTTTTTTTTCACAATATTTTATTTTACATTTTATCTCTATTATAAAGTAGATTATATATTTTATAGTTATAATTATTCGATTAATTTGTACAATACAATTAACATAATGGATAAAAATATAAATTAATGATTTATCTTATAAATTCAATATTTACTTATGTAAGGATTTTTTATGAATGTTTAAAAATAGGTTTTAAAGTTTATAAAAGCGATAATTCTAACGCTTTATGTTAAAAAGGTTATACAGAAAAAAAATTATTTATCTATATCTAAATGTAATATCCCCCAAAATTTATTTATTTTTAAATATGTAGGAGTTTCATTATATTCGTAGTACAAAGAATCATACTTACTAGGAAAAGATATATTTGTCCATGCATTTGTACTCATATTCTCATTATCCCAATTATATTACTTAATAATTTTCTTGCAGTCAATAAACATCAAATATTAAATGAAGTATTAGATGTAAAAAAGGCACACATTTATTTATTTTTTCAATGTCAAATTTAATAAGAAATTATAATTACATCAATTTTAAAAAAAAATATTAAATAATAGTTGCATAAATATTAAGTAATTATAGAAAAGAATAAATAATTATCTATCATCGAAATGATAAATACAATATCTATTATTTTTGTAATTATTGGGAGGAAAATCATATTGAAAATTTGAGTGAACTTATAAATATCAAATGAGTTGAATGTCGAGAGAGAATAAAAATTATATAACAAAAGAAGAATTTCTTCAAATAAAATGAACATAAGATTTCTTCAAACTAAGAATCAAAGATAAAAGAGAAAATAAGTTTTTTAATGTTATCTAATAAAGTAAAAGTTTACATTATTCAACACTCAAAATTGATAGTCAAATATTCTCATGTGACAAAAATAAATAAAATACATATTAAAAGTAAGTATAAATGATCAAGTGTGTGCCTTAGAAACAATTTAATCCAATAAATTTAAGGTTTATATTTTCTCAAATGCAAATATTTCATTTGATTAAAACCGTATATAGGAAAAATGTGTAACTGAAATTATGATGAGAAGAAAAACACAATAGGATTTGGATGATGAATATCAAATGAGTCAAATAATTGAGAAATAATGAACAATTATTTAGTTAAAGGGTTCAATGAAACAAAGAATCAAAAGAGAATATTAAAAATATTTTTTTTAGTTACCTAATAAACTAATGATGTTTTACTAATTTAAAATGAGGACATGTATAAGCAAGGGTATGAGAATGGGATGAGAACGAAAAAAACATCTAGATACTCATCACCATTCTCCTACTCGATTTACAAGATCCATGTGGGGAGTCCCTTCAATAGGGGAATGGGTTTAGACAATACCTACGACAAGTTTATTTATCATCGTAACAAAATTATTTTAAAATTTTATAGTTTACTATTTTTTTTAGTATTTTTGACATTTTTTTTTCTATTTCACATATCTATAGTTGTCAAAAAATTCTGAAAAATTTATGTGGTGTTTCTTTGTATGGATTAGAGATTTATCAAAAAATTATGAATTTTTTTTCGAACTGCGAAGAATGAAATTAATAAAAGCACTTAAGAAGTGCTTCAACCATATTACAAACAACAATCAAAACTAAACAACGAACTTCACTCCATCACCCATGTCACCAGGAGTAAAAACCCCACAACTGGCCTACACCTGAGCTAATACAACAAGAAATAATGACAACCAAACTAAACATACAACACAATAGAGAAAAAAAAAATCTTCTGAATTCGAATAAACATGACCAAAATAGGAGTAACATAGCTAGAAAGCTGACAACTTCCAATGCATTGATAGGTCACCGACTACATATCTGAAATAAATGTTACCATTTTGTGCTTGAATTTTCTTTCCCTTGCATCCCTGCTGCCATACACTACTATTGCTTCAGCTAAACAAACCTATAAAACACCCACACCACACCTATGACAACTCCTCTCCAACCTGAAAAATTTTGAAATTTTGTTTTTAAAAAGTAGAGATATTAAATTGGTTGGAAGACACGACCGATGTAGTATCTCCTCCTGAGTATTTTTAATATTGGTATTTTAAATTAGTGATTTATTTGTCAACCGATGTAACATATACACATACTAAATTAGTTATATAACCGATATAAAAAGTCTAAGACTTTCTACATTGACTACATCTACGTCGATTCAAGAATTGATGTTGAACTTCCTTTAGAACTAATGTAAAAGGGATTTTCTTTACTAGTGGTAAGTTTTTGTTATCTTTTTTCATGTTTCTTCACCCTTTTGTTCCATATATATATATATATATTATATTATGTGATTTGCCGCATATATTATTAATCTTCTTATAATAAATCTAATTCTATAGTGTTGCGATTATTTGTTAGGTTTAACTTGTTTGAGAAACCTAGAGAATTTTTTAGCATCCTTACTCATTCTCTTATTTAGAAGTGGATTTATTGAAAAGTAAGGTGTTGTCAGATAAGAAAAATTTTCTTGAGTTATAAGTTTAATGAATTTGCAATTATAATAGAATTGGTGAATTCAACCCTAATTTTGAAGGTACGAGAGAATTTGATTTAGTGTTGACTGAATATTTTGTTTATACATCATTAATGTAAATTATAGTTGGAGAGTGTGGTTTTAATTAAATAATTGATGAAATTTCTATGGATGTCAGCAAAATATAAAGTGTGTACACCTTTATGTTTTAAAATTTCATAGGATTTACTAAAATCTAAATAGATTGAACCTGTTAAAGTTAATCTTAGCCATATTTTGGATTGAGATTTTCATAATTTATGAAATATTTAAATATATTAAATTTAAATTATTTCAAATTATTTTATTTTCCAATGATTTGTTTGGATAAAACAATTTAAATTTATTGAATTTTAAATTTCTCACTTGGATAAAGTATTTTAATTAGCAATAAATACAAACAATTATTTAAATATCAAATAATTATTTTTAAGTAAAAAATAAAATTATTAATTATATTTTCTGGTTGATTTTACTTCATGCTATTTTTTCTTTATCAAATTTCGTCAAGATTTTTTTTATCAAGATTTTTTCAATTGACATTGGTGAATCTTTTTCTGAATATATGTCAGACAAGACTGTTTTCTATTGATATCAATTATAATTATTGATGTAACGCACAATATTTAAAAAAAAAAAAAAAACAGAGGCACACGACCCTCCACCTCTCAAAACTTCTTTCTCTTTCTCCCTTGCCTCTCTCACATCTCAAAATCTCACTCTTTTCTTTTTAACTTTTCTCTCTTCATACATAAGCTCTTTTAACTTAATCACATCATGGAATAGTTGAGGAGTTAAGGATCATTTCTCTAATCGATAATTTTAAACAGAGTAAGTTCATATTTGCTCTAAAGATTATTTATTCTCTATTTTTCGTTAGGTTTTTGTCATCAATCTTAGTAGGGACAGTTGAGAAAAATATTTCTCTCAACTTAATTAAAATTATACTAAAATTTAGTTTTGTTCTGATAATTATTTCTAGATCCCTAAAGATTGGGTTAGTGCCACTAACAGGTTTGAAGGAATTGTTTTGGGGATCATCATCAAATAAGGAAAACTAGTAACTTATTTTTATATTATTTAGTTACTTTTAAATAGTACTCTATGATATAAAACTTGAATATGTGATTATCAGTGTTCAAGTCTTTCTTACAGGTCTGACTGATCCTTAAGCATTGAATGAGTTTGATTGTTTATCTTGATTTGGTGTGATTAATTGAACTGTTTCGAGTAATGATGTTAGAAAAGTAGTATGCAAGAACTTTTGATTGTTGTTTGATAGATTGAATATGACTTGTGATAAGACTTTCATATGTTTTAAAAGTTTGAGATTAGTTATTGAATAAAATATGTCTTTATGCATGATTTACTGAGGAATTGTTTTTGAATGAACGTGAATTGTTTTGATTGAGAACTGGTTTTGAAAATATAGAGATGACTAATTTTGATGAAATTTAGTAGATATATATTATTTTGGTGGTAAAAAAGTTATTGAATGATATTTGATTAAACATTTCATTTTATGTTGTATGAACTTGTTGAAATAGTAGATTTTGATGATGAAGTAATTAAGTATTATTTCGATGATGGAAAGATGCTTGCATAATATGATTTGTGGATTGAATGAGTATTGACGTGAATGATGGAATGATGAAGTTGATGTCATATATTTGAGATCATGTACGAGTTGTGCTTGTTTGTGTACATTAAGTATAACACGTCTATCTTTAACAGAGATCCTCTGGCTTCACTGATGATCTAAGTCACATGGACTAAGACATTAGGTGGTGAGAAGCTGATGAGGGGGTTCATACACACCGGGACCGCTGGTAGACACTCAGTATTGGATGTTTGAAATTACCCTGATCCTTTCTCTTAGATTCATTGGCAATCTAAGTCTTAGGTATTGGATTAGTCCTTTCTCTTAGATTTGCTGGTAATATAAGTCTTGGGTATTGGATTAGTCATTTCTCTTAGATTTGCTGAATCTAAGTCGTGGGTATTAGATTAGATGTTAGTCTTTGATAGGGGCATACTTAATGGGTCTTCCAGAAGACAATAGCACCATGTGTGACCTATATGAGTGATGTGGTCCATGTGTGGCCGAAGTGCGTAATGTGGTACATGTGTGGCCGTTGGATGTGATGTATTTCATTTATGTATGATGTTTGATATAAATACTTGAAATGAAAATGTATTTAATATTGAAACTTTATATGTTAGTCTTTTAAGAAATTCTTATGAATAACTAATATGGTTTGCTCTTTTTGCATGTAATAAAATTTTATTTTCACTAGCTTACTCTTGTTTTTCTTGTTGTGTTGTGGCCTGCGATGATTGTACTATATACATGAGCAGATACGAATGCAGGTGCAGGAGTATGTGAAGGATTATAGGATTTATTTTGGAATTTCTTCCCCTGTGTTGGATTTACTGTATGTTAGACAATATATATTTTTAGGATGATGCTAATATTGATTGAGATTATTTTTACAATGTTGTTAATTGGAGTTTTGCTTTACGACTTTTTGATCAATGTTGGCTAAATTTTTTTCTAAATCGACGTTAGCAAAAAAAACCCTAATTAATGATGGCCAAAAGATTTCCTACTTAACATTAGAAAAATAATGTTAACAAATTATTGATAAAAATAACTTATGCAAAATAATCGATACAAATATCAACAAACCAATCATCATGACAAACATCAATCAAAATAATCTAGTTTACATATGCCAAAACCCTTCTTTACTCAATCGAGAAAATCCTGAGTAATATTGAGTAAGAAATATCAGTGATCTAGAGAAAAATGTTCCTAACAATTTAAATATAGAATAAATCTTAAAAAAATAAATAAAAAAAGCTAATCGATATCAATTAAGAAGTAGTTATCCTAACAATGTCTCGGTATTAATTTTGTAAGCAACATCTTATGATACACAAACTTAAGAATATGAAAAATTTTAGAGTCTTACTTTTGAGGTAAAATTTGAAATTTTATAATTTTAAGTAATCTAATTATTTTCATAATTATAGAATTTTAATTTCTTTTAAAATTCCAAAGAATATATTTTGTAAAAAATAATTTCAAATTCTCTATAAAAATGAATTACCCTCTTCAAATTATCAATCTAAACATACTATAAAGATATTTAAGTTAAATATCCATGTTTTAATAATTTTAAGAATTTAAATCAATTTGGACTAACCAATGGTTTTGAATAAAAGATAATATTGTGAATTGAAAGAGTTGAGTTTTATTCCGAAATTGAGCTTGTTTTGTGGTTTGCTAATATATGCAAATATCACTTAAGTGATGAGTTGGTAGTTTAACTTATGTGTTAGTTTTTCAAACAACGAGTTTGTAACTTAAGTGATGAGTTCTTAACCAATAAGTTTGCTCAATTGACGAGTTGGTAGTTTAAATAATGTGTTAATCTCTCTAGCAACGAGTTTATAGCTTAAGTGATGAGTTGATTTCTTAACCAAGTTTGATCAAGTGATGAGTTGAATACTAAAACAATTAATGTTATGCAAGAGACTTCTTACTCAAGTGTCAAACTCTATTCAAATAATAAACACTATAAGAAAAAAGCTATTTAGTGACTTATACTAATAATATAAGTCACTAAAATCTTGATAGTCAATGTTAGGTACCAATTATCTTAACTTAATTAGTTACTAAATTCAATCATTAATTATATTTTATAGTTATTTAGCTACCAAAATTTAATTTGATGACTATTTTAGTCATAATTAACAACCATATTAATATTTAAAAATTGGTCTCTAAATAGCTCTTTTTCTTATAATAGAAGTTTAAGAGTCAAACGATAACCTCTAATTTCAACCAAAAAGCAAATTAATTATTTTTTGAAAATATAATCACTCATTCAAAATACGTAATCAATATTCTCTTTTCTTAAAGATTTGTAATAAAACTGTTACAAAGATGCTAATGCTCAATTGATGAACACATTATTTAAGTAAGGATAAGTTAATCCATGAAGAATATTGTTCTTTAAAAAATTCCTCACTTAAACAATGTTCCTCAACAAGATAAACTTATATTAATTAAAAGTATTAAGTGATAAAAATTTATATTTCTATCTAGTTGAGAATAAAAAGATATATAATACTTAAGAATAAGATAAGTAAAAAATCACCTATTATATTGAAGGGAAAAATATATAGTATTGATAAGAATAAAATAAGTAAGAAATCACATATCATATAAAAGTTACTAGATATGATTTATGAAACAGATGCAATGTTATATATAACAAATATATAATCTAACAGCATCTATCACGAGTCAATTAATATTTAATTATTTTTTTAATATTTTAGTAGATAATAAATATGTTCACTTATAATTATTACTTAATTTATATATTTGTAATTATGATAATGTTTAAATAAGAATATATATATGTATATATATATAAAACATATTTTTTTCAAAATTATATATGATGACAAGAGAATTATATATATGTTTATATTTTGTAATATGAGTTTGTAGTAGACAATAATTATATGTTATATATCTAGATATTGATATTATTTATTTTATATCAATAACAATATTGAGTCGATACACTAATTTAATTATATGTAAAACATTTCATAAATTAAAATTTTAAAAGAACATACTTCTAGTTTTATACAATTAAAGATTCGTTGATAAAATATTAATCTTTTCACTAATATTTTTAAATGTTTATTTTAATATATTAATAACGGTCGTTCGATTTTTTAAACTAAAATAAGATCCGTGATAAACTTATATATATCAACATTCCAGATCTTTTATTATTAAGAACAAAATTTCTAAGTCAAAATGAACTTACAAGAAGAAGATGGTAGAAGTTAGAAATGTCAATTCATAACAAAAGTAATATCTAAATTTTGTTTCTACTTAAAATATAGCAATACATATAGCTGCATGATTGTATAATTTAATATCACATTGATATGCATGAGTGGCCCCACTTAACTTCGAGATGTATCCGTTACAGTAAGTCTAGTTTGCTCAATACTATACTATCAGTGCCGTGTCTAAAATGGTTTGAGCCTTGCGAAAATTTTACGTTAAAGTTTTATGTGAATATGATTTGAGACTTCGAGTTTATTTCTCAATTTTGAAACTACAAATTTATAATTGAAATTGAATTATCAATCAATTTCAGTATTTCACCAATATGATATGTTATTCAATCATTATGTTACAACGTTGATCTCAAATGCATCAAAATATGAAAAAAAAATATTATTAATAAATTGTTATAAATACTTCATGCATTAAAAAATATTTTTAATACAATGTAGTACTTATAACAAAAAGTTGTCGTTAATAATTCTTGGGACATTACTAAAAATGTAATATTTTTGCAATAGAAACTTCCTCACAAATCAAGAAAAAATTTGTTAAAAAAATATTAGTGAAAATTATGATGTAGTAACAAAATTAAATATCATAAAATATTAGTGACGGAAAACTTCGTTGTTTAAGTGATAACAATAAAAAATATATTGTTATGAATTCTTCATTTCTATCATAAAAATTATATATATCACTTTAAATAGAAAAAGTCATTTTTCTGTTATAAATTATGATAAGGTTATCTATCACAAAATAAAAGGAAAAATTGGCTCAAAATTATAAAACACGTTTTAAGCGATGTTAGAACATCTTACTTAATGTGAGGTAACACACTATTTAAACCGAGTAAATGAAGTGTTAGTTGCTTGGAGCAAGAAAAACATTTTAAGTTTGAAATGAAGTGTACATTACTTAGAGTGACAAAAGCACGATTCAAATTGTTGATCGGTGAAAGCATGTTTTTGTAAATCAAAGTGAACCCTACGGATAGGATCACTTAAACATGACATTTTCTTCACTCAAGAGAGAAAGTAATAGATAGATGTGCTATTGTTTGTTTTTGTTTGTTAACATATACATCTATGACAAATACATATCAATTCACACAATCTTTCAATTAAAATTCCAACCAAAAGAATATATATATATATATATATATATATATATATATATATATATATATATATTTTAACATTAATACCAATATTATCAGTAAACGTAGGTCATAATATTTTACATGTGGTTATGGATTAAGTACAAGATGAAGAGAACCACATTTTCTTATTCTGATAGGAATTTCTCTTCTGGTGTGTACTTTCAATCATTGGCTTAGCAACTCTTGAGGTATGGTTGGATGACCCCCTCCCTAATATGTAGTGATATGTATTTGTTTATATTTTGTGTGTAGTCAGTCATCTTCTTGGATACTGGTTATGTTCTGTTTCATGTGTCCCTAATTCCTGGTTTTTGATCTATTTAGTACAAGCTCTTTTTGTATGGATTTTAGTTTTGGTAGTTGTGACACTTATTCTTGAATAGGGTGTGTTGTACAAAGGTTGGAACACCCCTTAAGTATTCCCTGTATTTTATTCATTCTTTGCTGTTCAAAAAAAAAATAATATTTTACATATATATGCATTATTCTGGATGCATTAATATTACAACCATAAAATATTGATTATTTTCCATCAAATTCATCATCATGATCATAATCTTGTTCTTTATTAGGAAGAGGCTGGACTTGTGCAGTTGGCTGCTAGACTTACAAAGAAAGAGGTGAGACTAACGAAGATGTCTGACCTAAATTAAAATTAAGCATAAATTGCATAATTTATTCTCATTAGGGGAGATAAGTATAGTTTCCTTGAAGTTCTTAATTAAATTTGGTTCTAAGATGTCTCATTTATTCATATTCACTTTATGATGGCATTTTGAAGAACATATAGAAGAGAAAGGTTTGAATGTTTTGTGTGTTGATTACAAGTTGTATACTTATCCTCTTTCCTCTTGTCCATTTATTTGACAACATCGTAGAAGATGTTATAATTAAATGGACAACTAGACACACCATCCTATCCTTTTAATGTTTCTGATGATGAGCTCTATCAATAATAAGTTTTCCATAATCCACATAAGAAAATCAAATAAAAGTGAATTTCAATAATAATGCATCATTTACACATTCTAAATTTTCAATAATTCCAGTCATTCAAAATTTAAGTCAAGCTTTGAGTGATATAAAATAGTATAATTTACAAAAAATTCTTTAGTCCTTAAAGGACACCTATGTATCATTATCAACATATGAATGAGATCAAAATCATTGTTAATAGAAATAAAATTTAAAGAAAAAGACAACCTAAATTATTTGGCTTTGGCTTTGGGGCAAGAATCACATATTTTATTTTTATTATATTATATTTTAGTTGGGTTCCTACAAATATAATCAAGAACCTTATTGAGGGGTCACCAAATTTTAAGTGTCATGGGTCAAGACTTTCTTTATGTTTCAAAACATCAATTGCTTGGATGGAAAGAACAATATTATGAATCATGGATATATGATATAGTCTTGGTGAAGATTAGCTTTACCGGTCATCTTTGATGAATTTATTTTCTAAATCTAACAAAGTTATGACACAAGAATATTTTGACAATTTAAAGATGTTATAAAACATTAAAAATGTAGACTCTCGCTCCATTCACCAGAAATAATCAGTCTTAGATCATGCGCATGCATTATAACACATCCCTTAATTATAATTTATGTTATCTCTTAATTATTTGTTATCCTGTACATGTCTTTCTGTATATTTCCGTTATAATTATTTAGGAACAAATCGTTGTGTAATTTATATATATATATATATATATATATATATATATATATATATATATAT
>Ga0209489_104890_pt1 | contig 24071 bp, 9 predicted proteins | sample SiratrowhiteBW_FD_187527 | JGI IMG/M metagenome (GOLD analysis project Ga0209489, IMG submission 187527) | Root nodule microbial communities of legume samples collected from California, USA - Siratro white BW (SPAdes) (version 2) | ecosystem: Host-associated > Plants > Roots > Nodule | place: USA...
ACACACAAAATATATATATATATATATATATATATATATATATATATATTTTGAAAAAAATAATAACTATAAAATATAAGTTCTTTTTATCTATTTCAGTTTACTTTTATTAAGATGTCGTCTTACAACTTTATATGCTTTTGTATAACACATTATTATTCTAGTTGACAAATAATATAATCACACAATAATATAAGTTAGAGTTTTAAATTTTTTATAGAAGTATATATATTAAATCATACTTGTATATTATATTCAATTATTTTTATTTCTTAATAAATACAATCTTAATTATTAATTAATTAATATTAGAAAATATTTAATTATCATTACACTTTCCACATCTCTTGTCAGGATATTATTCACATTAATTATCATAAACACTTCATATATCTTGATTCAAAAATTTATATCTATTATTTACATTAATAGGAACATTTTCTACACATCTGACAAGGTAAATCCAAATGACCAACTATACAAACTCTTTTCACACCATAGATTAGGTTATAGAAATCTCCTTTGACTCATACAACTTGATACTTTTTCCTACATGTGATTCTAATATCAATAGAGTCACCGATATCTATTTTATAAGTCCTCAATTCAATACATCTCATCATAATATTCTATCTCAAAAATAACTATGTTTACAATAAATAATATATTATATCATATTCATAACATCATACCCGTTCATCATATATATTTAATCTCAATTCAATATTCTATCTAAAAAATAAATATGTTTAAAACAAATCATATATTATATTATATTGCTAACATTATACCTTCTCATTACATATATTTAATCTCAATTCAATTATTAATACTATAATATATTAATCATTTATCATACTTAATAACATTCAACCCAATATAATGATCAACAATATAATAATTTGATGAAAGACAAACAAATTGTAGCATTTAAAAACATTTAAAACATGTTTTTTTTTTAAATTTTGAAAACACTACTTGGCTCAACTAACTCTTTGTTCATCCAACGAATCAAGTACATGTTATAATTCGCTCAGCTACCACTATGCCCGTCTAACTAAAGACGCCAGTTTGTCAAACAAATTTTAGTCACCCAATGACCAAAGTTTTCATAAAAAAATCTCGCTTAGTGAGAATTGACTTGCCCAACGACCAAAACTCAAAAGTTTTGAATTAATTGAATTTTGTCCAACAAAATTAGGCTTGCCCACTTACTCTCCCAACTATCAAAACTCTCAGATTTTCAATTAATTAAATTTTGCCTAGTGGGGGTTTTGATCACCCAACAATTTTGTATAATTTAGAAATTCTTTAAAATATAACTAGTTATCTAATTAGTCCAAATTGAGTTTTTTCTTCATTTCTTATACCTAAGATGAAGTATTTTGTTTCAAAATAACAATAACTTAAACCAATTTGACTCAATTGACATATTCAAACTTTTAATTATTAAACATACAATATAACTCATTTAAAATTTATTTACTCAAACTACAAAAATTCTATTTTAAACACTTTTTAACTCTTTAATATCTCAAACATACCACACATAACTAGCCAAATTAGCCAAATTGTTTAGAAAAAGACATCTAATCATATCACACTATGGACATCTTCACCATTATTACCAAACATTCTTCTCATGATTCCAACAATTTGAATATACTTGAACCACGTATTGGTACCATATCAACTTCCCTTACCTGTCAAAACTTGTTTACTCAAGTTTAAACTCTTAACTTCTTTATTTCCAAGAACAAATTAAACATGTACATACTCTGATCAATGCCCTTCAATGAAAATTCATCTTTGTCCTGGAAGCAACACATGTCAGGACAAAACACATGCAACCAATTCCAAAAACTAACTCAAGTAAAAAGGTCAAAGAAAAACTTACTGAAAAACAATTTTTAATCAAACATAAATATTTTACCTTCCACCATGATCACTACTAAAGTAGTTTCTTATAAGAAAAGATGCACAAACATTTCCTCGTTCTATAGAAAAGGCAAAGAAAAAAAATATGTTAGAGAAGTGGTGGTTTTTGTAAAATGAAGTTTAAATATAAATCACTTTTATTTTTAAACACATTAATTAGTTCCTTATAACAATCTTATCCCAACTTAATTTAATATATTTATATAATTAATTTAACAAATTTATTTAAATTATTAAGCATTTATTAATATTTTAAAAATAATAATTTTAATTATTATATTATTTATCTTTCATTTTAAACCGCTTTTTTTTAATGTATTATTTTACTTCAATGAAATAAATTTGCAAATCCCATTATACCAAAATTTAAAATATAAAATATATTTTCAACTTTTATTACCAATTATGTGATACGAATATAAATTCCTTATATATTCTAAAAAAATGAATTTAAGATATAATTATTATCGAAATATATCTTAGAACCTATTTCTTTAATTTAAATCTATAACATCAATTAATTATTGCAAACAAGATATTACAATACATTTAATTTTATATTAATATATTTAATTATAAATGGACTCAACCAATTAATTTAAATTAATATTTCAATTTCTAATTGTTATTATCAAATAACTTGATATTCTTTTAACAAAATCCCAATATCAAATTATATCTAACAATCATTTGAATTTTACAGAAAACAAATTTTAATTATAAACAAGTCATAAAATATTAAATATTTAATTATTATATTTTAAATTTTAAATTTTTTTATTTCAGGTTTTTAAAAAAATAGAAGTTGAATTCTCATTATAAATATTACTTACTGTGTAAAGTAAACAATGTTACGTGGATTAATACCGTAAACATAATACTAGTGGGCCAAATTAAAACAGAAAAAAAAAACTCAAAATGGACCAAATTAACCCTAATTATGTTTTTCTTCTTGTATCCCATAATTTTTAAAATAACCATTCTATCTTTCATGATTTATCTCAATGGTTTCTCCTCCTTCTGTCAATTTTCTTGCTTTTGATTGCGTTTTTTTTCCAATTAGTTGCTAGTTTGTAGTCAGTTGCTACAAGCTTAAGGATTCTAACGAGCTTTTGTGATGATTTAAAGTTGGTTACCCTGCTGTAGGTTCAAAAGATTTGAATGGCTAACTAATAGACCTTTTTTTTTTTTTAAATGGTCGTCGCACAGGTTTGTAAATCACCTCATTCTAGGATGACGTCGAACAAGAATTTTGACTTATGGTCTCAAAACAAGCTTTCCAGACAGTATATATCCTACACTATTTGTGAAACATATACTTCAAATTAAGCATTGCGAAATACAAATATACTTTTCAGAATGTATAATTGAGAATCTGAAATATATATTTCAGATTAGGCCTTCCAGAACACATTATTTGCTTTCCATAACATCTAATCTAAAATGTTAAATATACATTCCGTATTAGGTATTCTATTAGGCATTCTAGAAAATCCAAAACATGATCGAGTAATCTGAAAAGATATTTTGAAATTACTAATCTAAAACATTACATAAACACACACCTTCCTTTTCCAGAAAGGTTATGGATTGAGCAATTGATGAATTTTCCAGATTAGCCAACCCAAAAGGTAAAAAGAAACCAAATTACCTAAAACGGCGATCCATGGTTTGAGAAAAAGTTGTTGAAGAAAAAAAAGACTCCCATCACCAATGCTCGACAATAGAAGGCGTGCAACAATAGAGAGTAGTAGCGGCGTGGGTGTAGCAAGGGAGTGGTGCAGCGAACAAGAGAGAAAACGTAGAATGAAGGTAAGGGAGAATTAAGGTTGGAGATTAAATTACAACTTACGGATATTTTAGTCTTTTTACGATTAGTAGGGGGTGTAGGTAGTCGTCATGGGGTGCAAAGATCCCTAGCTACTATAAGAAAGTATTGTACCAAGGGAACTTTTATAACACAGATCACCTTTAATGAAATTATATTCATCAACAACAACCAAAGATTCCAATATAGCATCTCAAAGGCTAATAGTAGATTACAGAAACATTTAATAGTAGAGCAGTACAATCCAAAATGAGAGAGTTTATATACGTAATTAACAAACAAAATGAAGATATTGAACAAGAGATCGGAGCTAAACAAATAAATGAAGCAAAACAAAACTTATATTCCTAATATAGTTCTTATCTGATCAGGCGGATGCCTTGCCAACGCCCTGGGGTCCGGATAACCATTTTTCGGATCCATAATAGCCTTATAAATAAGCTCGTAAGCTTCGGCCAACGACCTGGCTACGCCAATAGAAGCTTCAGAACGCAATCTGGGAACCTGCATCTGCTCAAATTCCGGCAGGGAACTTTCACTTCCCAAAATAAGGCCAAACAGAGCTTTCAAACACTCCGAAAGAATGGCTGGACTACTGTCCTCCCTCTCAGCCAATGGGGTACCCACTTCATTCCCCCCTTCCTTCTGGATTGAATTCCGCAAGTGAGGCATCTTTTCTGATAAATTACATCTTCTTAAGATTGCTTCGGCTTCTTTTTCCACAAGAACACGTAAGTGATTATCTATCATCGCTCCCAGTCTATTCACGTAATCAGCGACAGCCTCGTATCCAGATAGAGGTTGTTGAATGGCACACAAGCAGTTAATGAGAAAGATCTTTGAAGGGGTTTCACTAGTCTGTCAACACATGGCACGCGTTAAGGCAAATGTCACACAGAACTAAAAGATATTCTATTGCATAAAACTTCCACAAGGAACTTAAATTTTTTTTATAAAGATTGGATACATTACATATATGTTTAAGTTCTCCCATATTCCTTTCACTTGCCTGGAACAATGGAGTACGGAACTATATTTGTTGGTCCACAAGATTATACATTCACAACATGACATGGAATTTCTCTTAGAAAATTTCCAGTAAAATTACAGATTACTTCAATTTCAGGCTCTAGATTCCAAATAAAGTTTTCATTTAATTGCTCGTGGGGCTGATTTTAAAAGGAGGTATAGATAGACTCATGCACCAACATGGCAAATGAATATAGCACATACAAACACAAACAACTGCAGATCATTGGGATTTATATTGTCTTACTAAAGAGTACACTAAGGACACTGATTAAGAAATATAAATATATTAAGTGTTTCTATTTACTTATAAAAGTATTACATGACATCTGCATTTTCAATACGTAATTTTCTTTCTTTTCTATTGAATACTTTCCACTTTTGTTTTCTTAATTAGTGCCCAATAGCATTCTCTCTTTATTTTTTTACAAAATGGGAATAAAAATTTATTAAAATGCAGAGGAATAAAGTTTATAGCAAAGGCAGAAGTTTGTTAAAGTGAAAAAAAAAAACACTAAAATCCTACGAGAAGCAAATATCTGCAAAACTCAAAAGAGAAGGGAAAATTAAGTTAAATGTAAAAAAAAAGAGGAGCAAGAACGGACCAGTGAAGATGAAGCAGAGCTACTATTTGACAAAATTGCGTCCACTGATGATTTAGTATGTTGATTAGAATCAGAACTCGTCCTACCCCTCCTTGACGAGAGGCCTGCTCCTTTTGACTTGTGTGCCTCCGCTGCTTGTTCACACATCTGCAACAAATAGGAAGCTAAAGCTCTGATCTCCAATGATTCACTAAAATAACAGCCACGGAAAATGAACAACGATAATCTAGATCTCTCTTCAAATTGGAATGTTTTACTGTAGGGAACAAAGGGAAAACAAACCTAGAGCACTCCTATAATACAATATCAAATACTGTTCGAATAAAAAATTGATTATTATCACTCTAAAGCCAAATAGTTCAAGCGTCTACAGCAAGGCCTATTGTTAGACAGTTGCTAAATATAAAGATGCCAACTTGGTTCAACTTTGAAAGACACAATTGCTTATTTTAGCCAACTTTCTATGATAACTTTTTAAAAAACAGGCGTGATTATTTCTCCCAAAATTAAGCTTTACCAGACACCTAAAAAATTCCTAAAAGTATAACCCAAAATCAAAAACCCAAATTACAGAAAAAAGAATCCTAAATAGTAACTAAATAACTAACTAGCAGTCCAAACCTACAGTCATTTAAGACATCATTGGCAGTAGAATTTAGCTCACATCAGCCCAGAAGAAAATTCTGAAGCTTCATACAAAAAAATATGTTGGAATCCAAGGGCAGCACTTCTATATCTGAATTTTACGCCAACTAACTATGTCATACTGTGATGCACTGATATGTTCATCAGGCCAACGTTTTCGTGTCAAGGACGTATCTGACACCGATACACTTACATAATTTTAAAATACGTATCCGTACAGTGTCAGTAATTAAAATTAGAAGAGTGCTTAATATACGTTGAAAGAGTGCTTGTAAGTTAGAACTGCTGCTTTTTGGTACAACTAATAGTCCTGTATTATGAATTCTTATTGTCCTTTGGTTAAACCTTAATCCAACAAAAGGCTTAATCAGCGAGGGTCTGCCACTTATTTATTACCCATGTTAAAGAAGACAACACGAACCAAAGATCCCACACCCCAACCCCTTTCTCCTAAACTAGCCTCATATATAACGTTCCACTAGTACATATAACTATCATAATTTTCATTTGTATATATTTCCAAACATTAAACATACATAAAATACATAATCTTTGCCATTTATTCCATGAAATCATTTTTAGGAATTGATATTTGAGTACCTCTTAATTATAAAACAAGTGCTGTGATAACAAATATTAATAGAAGCCACTCTCACTCTCACCACTTGTTTGTATAAAACTATAATTTATATGTACATTTGAGTTTCATAAGTTTGACTTGGATAATATTTAATGATGATTTTCAATTTTAATATGGTTTCTTAAAAAATTACAATAACATTTATTTTATTTTGTGAATTATATATGCATAAATACATACTTTAAAGTATCATATTATATACTTTTTAAGAAGAGAAGAATCGCCGTGTTGTATACATGCCGTATTCAATACTCGTATTGTATTCATGCATTGTAGGTGTCATGTATAGCTAAAATGTCAAGCACAAATATTTTCAAATGATCTAAGTGACCATATTATATTACCAAGGTCAAATTTTATAATAATATTTACAAATTCACATCATTTTCTTTCATGACTACACAGAATGATTATGCCATCAATTATCAAATACAGGTAACAGATTGAGAAGCATACCTGAATTATTGGATCCAGTATAGCAGATACAACTGGACCAAAAGCAGGTTTCTGGCCAGAAGCAGGAACCATCATGCTGTTGTAGGTCTCAATTATTTCAAGAAGTACAGATACCCCTTCCCTCACTGCTGGTGGCGGGGAAAGATCAACAGCAACAAGTGGGGGATACCGCAAAAGCTTTTCCCCTCGAACTTTCAAAATATCAAAACATGTTTTCTGAGCAGCATCTTTCAGTGCCCATAGTGTATTACAAAGTGCAGTTTCTCGCCCAAGTAAATCTGAGATCTATAAGACCATGAGAAGTCATAAAAATATATAAACATATGGGATAACTAAAATCAAGAAAAAGGGACGAAGATGAGACAACTCACAGTGTAGCAGTAAAATTCAAGTGTATTACTGAGTTTGTAGGATACTATAAGACTTGGTTGAGACTGCAACACTTGTTCAACTCTCAATTTAAACGGTCTACATACTCCTTCAAAAATTCTATCAAGAACAAACATCAAATCAGACTCTGTCTTCCCAGAGCCATTCTCAGTGTTGTTGGTGAATTGCTTTGGTCCAGAATCAACAATAGCATCTGGATCAAGTAACACAGCTACAAGTTCACGTTCAGATGCTAAGGCCTGCATACATACAAAAAAACATATGATGAACAAATAAGCCATGGCAGAATAATAGCACTCAGAAGAGGCTTCAAGCATTCATCCACAAGCCTTTCATGTCGTACCTGATGCAACCAGCCTAGCATATCACCGACATATCGCAGTGGATCATGAGCATGAACTTCAATTGGTCGAGGCAATCCACCAGGTCCTCCACGTGTAAGAGCACTTATAAATCTTCTAAATAGTGCATTGTGTCTCATATTGGCAACCTGCAAAATTAGTAAATCAATAATTTCTGATGCACAAGCTAAGGAATCCAAGTTTCCATAATTTGAGAATAAGAATATTCTTTATATGTTATTATGATGCGAGGTCCACTAGCAACCTTTTATAATCGACACCAATAGATGATGCAACATAACATGCTTCAGAATGCAAAATCTCTCCATACTAACATGGAAGATGGCAAATTTGAAATCCCAAAAAAACAAGAATTATCAATTTTAGAGCCAGTCCATTAAATCCATGACAGAATTACCTCTTCTGCACAATATTTGAAAAGGACAGATCTTTCCCTGAGGTAACGCACAGCTGTTTTCAGAAGCTCGCTAACTTCCGGATTGTCAGTGTCCCCCAATTTTCTACATTCAGCCTGAACCCACCTAGAAATGAAAATTATAAGTAGTTATATATATTATAAATCTAGTTGATCTTAGTACAAAGAAACAAATATCTATCCTTGACATCTATATCAACAATAAAGAGATTAAAATTCACACTTCATACTTGTAGTAACTCACAGATAAAATACAATTCATGTTCTAGCCATATGAGCTGAACTAGATGAATCTTCACCTGCATAGGCGTTCATAAGCTCCTTCTTGATAAACAGCCATCATGTCCATCAACTCTAAACCAGCACGCTGCAATGAAATTCCTTAATTTAATAACATTGCAATTTTATTTTAAATGAATAAGGTAGCAGCTAAGTTTGGGGAAAACCTGACAGAAAAAAATAATATAAAGTGGAAATTGTCACAGAAAAGTAAACGGCGCACAACAAAACAATTCTTGAAATGAAGAAATACAAAGACTTAGTTGCTTCGGTCATTTATAACTCAGATATAAAATATAAAGTGAATAATATTTATAGAACATCCTAGCATTTTAAGTTGTCAATAATATTTTCCACATTCATCTTTGTAACGCTATTACCAACTTTGCAGCATAGTGAGCTAGCATAACTATAATCACTTAGTCAACAAGAGAAAATATTGCCTCAGAGAATGACTAGTATTCAAAATTAAACCCGTAATTATATACACAATTTGGATTCAGAATTCAGATTGCCAACAGCAGGTTTAGTATGGCACAACACACAAATAGGGGGATAGAGATGACAAGAAGATTACCTGATGATGTGTCCTTAGCAATACTTTGCAATTGGCATGAATCTCTTGGACATGAGATAATGCCTTGAAAAAGTTTTCATTCAGCTCCTCTTCTCTAAGTGCGTTTATCTACAGATAATCAACAACTAATTGTAAGCAAGATTATAATACAAGTATTTCATTTAATTCACACCACAGTTCAAGTCATAAAACAATCATTTAAACCTCTTCAGGGGAGAGCTGATAATCGCGTAAGAAACATGCTACAATCTCTTGTCTTTGTGTGGTAGTTTCAAGCTCCTGTTTGAGCCTCTCTGTGGTACTGATAATGTCAGTAGTGCTAGCACTACAACTGTTCAAAGCCTTTGCTATCCTGTAAAAGTATAAAACCTCAAGTTATATCAGTACCAAAACAAAGAATTTATTCTCTTCGAGAGAACAATGAGACAGTTTCAATTTTCAAATGTAAAATTGATAAGTTATGAGGCAAAATTTAAAATCCTAACCCCAACAGAGTGCTGTAGTACCACACAGACATGACTCACAAACTAGTTATTATGGAGCTGTGCGGCTAAACCAAAATTGAGAATCACAAGCTAAATTCCATATCAAATACAAAAATTAAATCTTTTTTATCACAAACCATACGCAGCTCTAATGTGCTTGCCAGTGTGGAACTGCCTTCCTTGTACAATAATTTAGCAAATTTTTCACCCAAACCACCCAATTATCCGAAAACTTCGTATGAAGTGATAGGAATCATTTTACATCAAACCAGAACTCTAGACACACACTACAGCATTGAGCAACCTAATTTTGTTCCTAATTATAGCTTTTTTTAAATTATTTTCTGCATATGGAGCATAAAATGCATCCGAGTTATAAAACTATAGAAATAAGTGATTAAGAGAGTTCTAAAACATTGAATGTTAGGACACAACGAAACTAACTCCTAACTGCATTATACAAGCCTGACTAAGGTCATCTTTTGGCGAATATACTTATCATGTAGGGATGACAAATAAACTCGTACCAAACTTCGTCTTGATTATGACAAAGAATTCCCATATTAACCGAGCAGGTTATGGGTAATATACTTAATTTTTCAAATCAGGAAAGGAACAGAAATAAGTATGTACATACCTGTCCTGTCCTCGTTCCCATCTTAAATTAGTAAAACACTCTTAGTTTATTAAGTAACTTAAAAAACTTATTTTCATTATTCTATTTCATCATCTGTTTTGTTTCATCATTTTTTTTTTCTACACAATTTTTCATTTTCTCCCTCAACACTTCAATTCATTTTATATCCACCAAGTTCACTTGAATCCCGAGCTACTTTCCCTCACAACATTTGCTAAAATAACAAAAGTTGTAACTATCATGAAATTTCTTTACTATTTTATATAACTATTTGACGTATATGCAATTGTTATTTGATGCTCTATTTTAATATCTATGGAATTATAATTTCTTTCCTTAAAGTTGACACTGAAGAAAATAGAATGTGTATACTTTTGACGGAAGAAAATAAAATGCATATCCTTGCGACATTGAATCCTTTATAATATCATGTTTCCTTAAAGAAATAGGGATGGGAATAGGTATAGAGATAAAGATAGGGATAAAAATGGGTATGAACTTGTATTTGGGAAACTAGTATAGTAAAATCCACACCCGTAGCCATACTATTACCATGCTTCTACTGCGTATATTCTTTATCAAGATGGAAAATGATCTAGGAGTAATAAGTCCAGTTTTCCAAAATTGTCTCATTTCGACTTTTGGATACTTATTTCAGCAGTAGTTGATATTTGAGCCCTACTAAGAACTTCCAGCAATGTGCTAGTTTCATATCTCACAGTCAATTACCACGACACAGCGATTAGGATCCACATAAGAACTTCCGACCGAAGCAGAAGCGAATGAACTCGATAGCATTCTACTAAGCAACGAAACTTAACATCATTTGGCATCAAGCACACACGCGTCAATTTATGATAAGCACGCAAATAACAAATTGCAACTAAGGAAGCCTTCGAAACAGAAATCTAAACCTGTCGCAGCATTCGGCGAGAGCATCGACCTCCCTCTCCACGCTATCCAAGGCCTAACAAAAAAAAAATGCAGAAAGAAGTGAACCGGATCAGTACAGCGGAAGCAAGCGATGAAGCGAAGAGAGAAGATTTACAAGATCGAGGTGGAAGAGTAATTACCAGTTGCGCGGCATGGGAAGCGTCGAGGAATTCGCGGTTGATGGAGAGAGAGCGCTTCTCGATGGTGGATCGGAGGTTGCGACGCGCCTGAGGAGTGTTTTCGTCGTAGAAGGAAGAGAGTGTGTTGAGTGAAGACAAGAGATCAGGCGTGTCGATCCTCGATTCGAGAACCTTCTTCAGCTTCCGAGAAAGACCCGGCGCTAGACCCGCCACCGTCGTTCCCATTCTCTATTTCTTATTCTTCTTCTTCCTCCTCTCCGATCTCGGTTCAGATCTTTGTTCTTACTAGCTTCTTCGTAGCAAGCAATTTTGTTCGTTAAACCCGGTTCAGGATGCACACCGGTTGTGTCTCGTGGGTTCGATGTTTGACGGGCTCATTTTGGACATAGGCCCCAATTTGATTGGGCAATCATTAAGGCTTTGGACGGCTTCTTCCTCCACATCCATGCCCTCTTCCTGCACCTTCATAAATTTTTTAAATTCCTAAAATAACCTATGTAATGACTCAATTACTCTTATGTAACTTATGCCTTTATACCTTCATTTTACCCCCACACCTTCACTGTGTACCCGGCGCATTTACTGGAAGTGTAGAGTGAAATTAAGATATGAAGGTACATGAGGGTAATTAAATCATGACATATTTTACTTAAGGTTATTTTAGGAATTTTAAAAATTTATGGAGTACAGAAAAAAGACATGGAAGTGGAGCTGTCTTTAATCCAATATCTCACGCCATATATTTAGAATTTAGAGGCCCGAAGTCGTGTTCACGTATTTCCTTTTTCGAAATTACTTTCTGCACCCCCATATTTACTTTCTGCATCTTATTAAAATATATAAACGAACATTTATAACCTTATTAATGAAGACAGAAGAGGTTAGGGTATTCCGGAAAAAGTTTTCCAGAAGAGACTAGGGGTGTGAAATATCTTACGTCCGTGAAAAGTTTTTGTATTATAGAAAATGTTTTTTGTAAGAGGGTTTTGTATTATGGAAAATGTTTCCATAATACAAAATTTTTTTACGGAAAACGTTTTTTATAATACAAAACCCGATCCTCACGCTCCCTCTTCTGAAAAATATTTTTCATAATACAAAAACTTATTACGAAAAATGTTTTTCATAAAGTATTTCACACAAATCCATTATGGAATTCATTTTTCGAAATCTATTCTCATGATACGAATATTCAAACAACCTTATACCCACTCTGCATCTCCTATATAATGCGAAAGCAAAAGCCATTTACCTCTGACTCATAATGACGTTGCCAGAGAAGTTTTTTTTGCAGCACCCACCACCATGATCGTCGAAAAACGTTCACACCACTTAACGGCATCCACTGCACCACTCTTCTTCTGACAAGGATATTTGACATTATGATATTTTGATGGGTGCAGTAAGCAAATGTGGGGGTGCAGTAAGCAATTGCCTTGCTTTTTATTCCGTCACAGTTGTCTTGTGATATTTTGTTGAGTCCAACATTATATTATGGGTATTGTATTATGCACTCCATTCCTTTTAAATCTGCTCCTTTTAAATCTGCTCGAACGGGAAGAAATACCAAACTTGTTCTTCAATAAATATATTTTAGATTGTATCCGTAATATATTTCAGAATGTATATTTTGAAATATATTTCTAGTAATCCAAAATATATTAATGAATTTTAGAATATATTTTCTGATTTAAAAATATAATTTAGAATATACATTCTCAGAATACATTCTAAACGACACAATTCAGAATGCATATCTTTTAAAAGATAAAATTGAAAATTCAATTTTGATATGAATATATGCGAGGTGCAGAATGCAACTTACATTACACGTGGGGCACAGGCATTGTCACATTTAGCTGTAAAGTTAAACGGACCAAGTACTATATTATTTAGATCAATGGTTGTAATGTGGTACTCGAAAAATTCTCTTTGGTCTTTCTTTTTTTCTTTCACGCCATGTACATTCGTACTCAACACGTAATGTTGAGTTGGATATAACTAGTTTTGTTCATTATTGTCATGATAAGCATAGATAGTTTTTGATGATTTTCATGAACATGGATTTAGATAGTCTTAGGGTGAGAATGAGGAAAGAAAGAAAGAAAAGCGTGCAATAAACACATGAAACAATGTGAATGGATTTGTATGTATATATGAAAGAAGAAAGAAAGCAATAGAGGGTAGTGGTACGGTGATAAATAATAATTATTCCCTGGCCTACCAAGCAAGGGAGCAAGAATTAGTGCTTCTCTAGCTAGTTTGCACAAAATATGGCATCACGTCCTTTAGTTCAAGTTTTTCTACTTTTATATAGTATATATTATCATAAATAAAAAATATCTTTCTCAAACTTGGTACCGTAAATCATTCTTTAAGCTACCACTTTCTCTCTGTTAATTATTTAATTAGTAAGATATACATTCAAAATAATATTTGATTATTTAGATGATGATGATGATGAGATACATTAGCGATGCATATACTGAAATCAAATTAAAGAGAAAGAATTTTGAGAATGAGAATGTGATGATGAATTATATGAGTAGGTTTAGCATTGACCTGGTCTAAAGGGAATCCAAAGATGTCTTCTGCTAGTGCTTTCATTATTTCACACTCATAATTAGATTTAAAAGGGGACTATATCAATTCATCTTTTTCTAACAGTATGCCAAGACCAAGAAAATCCATTTAGGAGTCAAATATAATATACAACTAATGATATTCAAATTAATATTTCACATTCACTTGTACATCAAAATTATATTATAATGTACATGAATAGAATAAATATATTGATGATAGTGAAAAGTATAGTAAACAAAAAATCACTTTAAAAAAAGTTCATATTTGAAGGAAAAAAGCTTATAAAATAGCTAGTTTCTTAAGATTGCAAATACACACACTAGTCGTTTCAATCATTTGTGGTAACATTTCTAGTCACTAATTTAGATCACTCATGATTTTGTCATGAACTAAATACACAATTCACTATTTGAGGGAGTAATATATATACACTGCACAAAAAAAATTAAAAAATCATTGAAAGAATTTAAATATCTTGCATTTATAATTTTTGAAAATCACTAGCTGACTTTTTCTTTAGTGGCTAAATTGATTTGAATATTTTTTGTTTCGGAATCCGATTAAGTGTTTACTCTTAAAACTAGAGTCTTGCATTTGGTAATTTCAAAACTTTTAGATTATTAAGTTAAAGAATAAACAGGCTGAGAAATGTTATTGAGATTAAATGGAATGCACTTCAATGAAAAAAAAATTACTTTTATTTCCTCAATTAATATCCTTAGACATTCTTTTAACATTTTCTTTGTATTTATATTATTTGCATTTTCACTACAAAATTATGTTACTCCAAATGATAAAAATGTTTTGTATAAGAAAAGCAAAAGCTACTGACAAAAATTCAATTATTGATGCCAAAAGGTTGGCCATGTACGGGAGAATTTTTCTTTCAGAAAAAGGTTTCACTGGGGATATTGAAAGAAAAGGAAAGCTAATCCTTTAATAAAAGGAAGAAGGAAACTGATTTTTTAAAAATGCAAGAGAGTGAAAATCAAAATTATCTCTCAAAAATAGAAAAAATGAAAAAAAAAAAAAAAAAAAAAAAAAAATAAATTATAAAAAAAAAAAAAAAAAAAAAAAAAAAAAAAAAAAAAGAGAAAGAAAGTTGGAATTGTGAAGCATGTGTGTCTCCAACATAAGTTGGAATTAGAGTTGTGAATGCATCATGTTTGCTGAAATGCTTACGTGAGAATGAGTGAATGAACAGAGAAGGAGATTGTAAATTATTTACGAGATTGAGATATATGTGGAAGTGCAACACTGGCATATATTGCGCATGCTTTTGCAGCGTATCAACTGAATTTCTCTATACGGATATTCAATATACACAATCATTCCAATTATCATGTGCTTCTCCACTTTCAACAAATCTAACACCTACATTCAATTTCAACTTTTTCATCTCTTTTGACTCACCTCTCTGTACATATATACTCATCACCATCATCAAGTTGTTCATCATGCCCTGTCTATATCTCTAGATCCCTCAATATATTATTCATCATTTCAGCAATTATGGGTGTGCTCTGAGTTGAAATGAAATGGGAAAAAGGGAAACTAATAATAATAATAATAATGGAAGGAACAAGGGAGACACGCGCGTGTTTTATGTGGGTTTTGCTGTCTCAAAATCTTGCAGTGGCACCTGAGATTTGCCGGTTACCCTTTCTGTCATTACCTTATTTCACATCATCCCCACTTTCATTCATGCATGCCCCTCTTTCTCCCCTGTGGGGCTCCATTTCTCAGTGCCATACCCCCAATTTCTAATCTTCACCACATGCACCAATGCTTCATTTCTTTCTCATCTCTACTACAATACACACTATCACATTAACCTTAATTAACAATCATTAATTATCATTTAACTTGGTATATAAGAAAATTTGATGATGTGAGATTGACTTTAAATATTCAGTTTTATATTTTCATTCTAACTTAAAAAGTTTTTTTTAGATAAATTGTTTTCTCAAATTTAGTTTGTTTTGTTTATAATCCGGATGAAATCTTTAAGTCAAACTTTTCATTTTTTTTTTTCATATGATACCTACAAAGTTATTCCAACAGGTTAGTCTAAATATACATGAAAAGACATATGAACAATAGTCACACTTATAAGAGGTGTTCCTCTGTTTATAAGAATCATGTTGAATTAGTCTACTGTTCATCAAATCCATTGACATACCTATAATTGTAAACTTCATTAGTGTCGTAAACTTATACTTAGTCTTAATAATCATGTTTATTGATTTTCTTCTTAAATAAGATGAGGAACTTGATTGGTTAATCTTTATTTTAATAAATATTGATTTTCAAACCAACTTTTAATAGACAAATTATTCTTTATTTACAATACAATATTAAATAGGATGGATTAATAAACTTGTTAATACCAATTCACTAAACAAATAACAAGTCTAAATAAAGACATTCATCTTTAATAATAGACATTTAAGTTGAACTTAATTTTATAAAACTAATTTAAAAAATAATATTTATACTTATTTATATACTATTAAAAAAAACTTATTTATATACTATTAAAAAAAATTGATATTTAATTGATGTAAAATCCACAACCATCATTAATTCTACTTATTCTTTTTTCTTTACTTAATAAGTTATAATCATTAATTAAACTTTGGAGGTTGAAACCACTTGAAGTACAACTCATAACTAAACACTCATCATAACAACCAAAATGCATCTTTTCCAGTGACGCTGCTTTTGAAACAGCTAATTAACTTTTTTCTACTTGCAATGCACTCTCCTTCTTCTGCCTTTTTCCCCTCTTCTAAGGTGACATGCAATGTTGAGAAAACAATAATCACACTCAACTAGTCAATTAGTGATCCTCCAAAGTGTTCACAAAGTTGTTAGTCTGATTATCACCATTGTTTAATAATAATTCCCATCATCTTTTTGACAACATAGGAATGCAGTTGGGAGAAAAGATAATATAATTAATGTCAGTTACAAAGAGAATAGAAAGTGCAGTGCAAGTGCCGCAATCAGTTTCAACCCGTCATCTCCATTATTAAAGAAAGTGGCCATATATAATAAATCTACTTCCTTCAACACTCACTCTCTCACTTAATCTACCTAATAATTCTTCTCAAATATGAATTTTGTAATCACAGATCATTCTTATACCGTTATAACTAAACCATTTTCAAAATTTTAAAATATTTATTTCATCCATCTCTAATAATAGAAACATTTAATCAAAGAACAGAGTATAGAAGAAAATTTGTTAGAATATTGTGACTCGGATCTCCACGACACCCATGATATGGATGTAACCCCATAAAAAGATTTTTGTTACAATTTTACCTTCTTCATGCGTTAACTTTTAAAGAAACATGGACAATGCGACATGCGTCTCAAATCTAACCGTGGCCTAAAAAGAAACATGCAACTTGGTCATGTTTTTACCCTACTCGTCATTACTCTATTTTGCTTTGAATTATCAGATACACCAATTTCAAAATGTACTGCTAAACAGTGAACTAAATTAAATTGAACTATTAAATTACTTACACTGAATTGTTTGTTGAGAAAATACAGGAAAAAAAGTATCAGAAAAATTAAATAATAATATCTTACTTAACTTTATTATTTTCATACAATGTCATATATTAGGTTCATATGGATAAGAATACATAAATCAAATTTTACTCGTCTTACTCTCATTACAAATTTTCTACTAGGATATTATTTTTTAAAAAAAAACTTCAGATATATTAAAAAAAATGAAATAAGAGTCAAACTTATATAAAAAAATGTTATTATCTTTAATCTAAGAATTTAAGACATTAAATTTGTAAATTTTTTTATATTATTTAACTTTTTTATTTTTACATAATTTAAGACTAAACTTATATTTAAATATTTAATATTATTTAAATTATTATTATAAACATATTATTTTGAAGTATACTTTCTAAATTATAAGGTATAATTGAATTTAGTTTAGAGAGTTTTACTAAGAGTGATTCGATTTTTAAAATCCAAATTAACAGAATAAATCAGTGCAGTTTTTACTTTAAACGATTCTATTTTTTATACAATTTAATTTGATTCAGTATGAATTTGGTTCAATTCGAATATTTTTGAACAACCCTACTACCTTTCGAATTATCCCTTCCACTAGAAAATTATTCCCTTCCAATTAAACTAATTTATCATCTGCTATAAGTCTCAACCATAATATATAATCATATGTTCATGATTTTGATTGAGAAGATACTGGGATCGATTACTTGTAACTATGTCAACTTTTTTTTTCTTTTCTAATGAGTTGTAAAGTATCACTAATACAAGGAATTTATCCCATGCATAATCTCCATTTGTAGAATAAGCAAAGAAAGAACCGAAAGAGCAAGTAAATTAAAAACAATGGGACTAGGATTACACCTTTTTTAATTTTTTTTTCTGTTGAAATGACCTGATATCATTAGGAAGCATCATTATAAAGGTTAAAAATATGCCCTTCAAAAGAAAATCATTCTTTTATATTTTCATACTTTATTTTTTGCATAAAAGTTGACCCCTTGTTAGAGAATCTTATATGTTGCGGGTCTTGTAAGAAAAAAATTAAAAAAAAAGTGACATTAACACCGTGAAAATGATATGAAAATTGAAAGACTTACGATTCATGTATTGAAGTTGCCTTATTTATCTTCTTCCCCTTTTTCTATGTTTTTTTTTTTTTTTATGAAGTTACGTGCATTTTTTAACGTATAATAAGACTGGTTTACTCGAGTTAAACATACTATTATAAGCAGTGAAACTTTACTTTCAAGTATTTAACCTAGCAGCTATACATATAAATTCAGAAACTATTTCTAATTTCATTAAATTTAGGAATAAATATGATAATGTGTTTGGAAAGTTATCACATGTCAAAAAGATTAAAAATACATTTTACAAAAATAAATACACATTAGTATTCCCACAATACTTGATGGTGTGACTATTAGACAGTTAATATAGGTGCTGCATCGTCAATTAATATTGTTGTTTTATAACAGAGACTAAAATTGTTGAGAAAAAAATTTAAAGATAAAAAACGGTGAAACGCTTATTTAGAGAGTACAAGTGAAAATTTAGAAAAATAATAAAGGACGATATAAATATTTTACTCTATAGTAATGATATTTTACGAAAACCATGTTGAATATAGTTAAATGAAGTTCATGTTGATTTTCATTGAAATATTATGTTATTTAACAATGGATGTCCAATCAAACAAGCTGAATAGGGAACTGAATTTATTTGTATATTTTGGACAATTTTTTGTATATTAATCCGTTCAATTCAATATTTGGTTGGTGTATTTCCAAAATCCACGTGATCAAAGTTGAGCCAATAAGATTAAATGCCCAATATATTGATGTGCAATTATATGGTTATTGTCTCTTAAATTTCCCAAATGAGAAGAATACTATATAATGCAATCTACAAAAATTTGAGATGAATACTAATGTGAAACTTTATAAAGGCTTAAAGATAATGAATAAATGTATGATTTTTTTATTATAAATCCCATATGTAGTTAAGTATTGAAGGGAGAACCATCGTAAGAAATTGTGTGTAGTTTTCTCTTTTTCGTTCTCTCGTTTGTTTACTCCATATTTAAAGTTTTATTTTTTATTTTCTTTTTATTTTACCTAAACTAAACTAAATTCTGAAAATTTCTTGCAAAAATAGAAAATCAACTTCTAATAAATATCTTAATTTTATATTTTTCAAACTCCACACTTAGTTGTTTTCAAGGCTTAGATTCATTCTAATTATACGTATAGTTTATTATTTGAAGTGTGAGAAATCCTTCTTTCTTTTATTAATTACCACCAATGTGAGATCTTTTTTAGAGTACTAAAACAAGTAACCCTCTAGTTGAAGCTTTGAAGTCTGTGTCCAAAGTCAAGATTCTCTATTTTAGCATCAATATTTTGAGTTCAAAGGGTTGTAAGGCTTAAACATTTAAGATATTGCCCTCTTTAACTTTTGTGTGAGTTGCACAAGGAACCTTAAAAAAGTTAAAGAAAAAATATATTTATAAACTATTATATGTCTTAATATAAAAAAAAAATTGTCTTCTTCTTAATAAGCATTAATAATATAAAAGTCATTTTTATACAAATAACTAGATTATTTTTATATAAATTATACGAGCATTTTTCAAATTTTAAAAAAATCTACACGTAAAATTAAATTTTAATTTTTCAATAATAAATGTTTGTTTTAAAAAAACAAGTTAAATAAATTAAAATTTCAAAATTAATAAAGAAGTGGAAATAAAAAATTTAAATTAATACATCATTACTGTTGATATGGTGTGCTAAATTATCTTGAAATACAACTTAGTTTGATATTAAAATAAAAAAAATAAAATTAGATTTAAACAATAATAAATTTAAAAAAGGAATATAGGATTACAAATAAAAACTAAATTGTATCACATTAATAAATAAGATAATAATTTTCATAACCGTGTTTTTTCAAATAAATTGTAAGTCTTTTATAATACTAATTGAGTTTATGTCAAAAAATTTGTTCTTATGAGTATTTAAAATTTGTTGTTTTTATTTAGGATTTCATGTTTGATCTTTTCATTAACTAGAAGACATAACGGTTATCATGTTTATATGTGGTTTTTTAGTATTTAACTTGATTTACAAATGTTAGATAACTCATGTTTTTTAATTAAATTTATCAATCGTAGTGAAAATAATATTTTAAATTTATATACAAATAATTAATCATATCTCATTTTAAATTAATTTTAATCATAAAATTAAAATTGTAATATTAAAATTTTATTAATTAAAAAAAGCAATCATATTTATCATATCACTTACAAATTTTCATAAACTTTCACTTTATTTTTTTACCATATTTCTTTTATCCATACAACCTCACTTCTCATCTCTTTCACCTTAAATTCATCATTTTCCTCTCTCTCAAATACATCTCTCAATTCAAACACATCCTAAGTCTAACTTCTTGAGAGAGTATTATTCCATTAACTCCACGTCTATATGTATCATCTTTTTTGTAATAATGTTTTTAGACACTTTGTTTTTGTTTATAATGAAATGTCGCCTAATGTTATTATGAAAAAAATAAAAAAAATTAAATGGTGTAAACTTCCAATAATAATTCACATCCCTTATCATTATATAAACAGTTATCTATCAAGCACAAGTTTAGGTGTATTGTTTCACTACAAGAAAAAAGTTATTTAGAGACCATTTTTTAGCTACCAAATGAATAATTTTTAATTATGACCAAAATAGTCACCAAATTATTGCTAAATAACTACAAAATATAAGTAATTATTGAATTTAGTAATCAATCAAGTCAAGTATCTAACATTAACTCCCAAAAGATTTTAGTGACCTATACTATTATATTCTAAATTAGTCTTTAACTTAAGTAGATACCAATTTAGAATTTAATGACATAGGTCACTAAAATCTTGGTAGCTAATGTTAGATACCAATGATCTTGACTTAATTAATCACTAAATTTAATCATTACTTATATTTTATAATTATTTAACAATAAAAATTTGATCTAGTGACTATTTTAGTCACAATAAACAACTATTTCACTTAATAACTAAAAATTAGTCTCTAGCTAACTTTTTATAGTGTCTAAATAGAAGAAAAATGAAGTACCCAACAACATATGTTTACTTACAGACCAGAAACTACGAGATCATCTCTCTCATTCTAAACCAAAGATGGAATCTTATCATTCAAGTTCTTTTTTATACTTTTTCATATAACCTAAAAAAATTACAATCAATAAGATTTTCTTTTAAAAAAAAATCTTTAAAATCATTTTTCCATTCTTATACAATAAAATCATAATTTGTTTTTTAAATCACTTTTTCATTCTTAAGCATGTAACTCTCAACTTCAAAGTAAACAATAATTTAAATATATTGATTAACTTTAATTATATTATCTCAACAAAATTAATCAAACTTAAAATTATAACAGTAAAATATAATAAAACTCAATTAAGTTGTTCAAACTTTATAAAGTGATTATTTATAATCATAAAACCGAATTTTTACTTTCTTTTTCAACTCATGAAAAATATGAGTCAAAATTAAAACGTTTTAAAAAAAAAAATTGAATACCAAGATATACTCAAATCTTACTCCATATATTGTATTCTAAGGAATTTCAACTAAAGCTAAAGCAACGATTAGTCACTCGTGCAACCAGCCACTTTAGCATCTCTCTTTCTCTTTTCTTCTGATTTATTGATTTGATTGACAAACATTATATATGAGAACAATTTAGTTTTGATTTCGCGGCACAAAGATCATGGTATTCCCAATCTCAGATTAAAAAAAATAAAAATCCCAGTCTTTAAGATACTGGTATATAAGCTACAAAATATTACTTCACAAGTTGGATTTGGATCACTTGTTGTGTCACATCAAACGATGTCGTAGTAAGGCAAAGGATATCGTATAATATACAAACAAGTGAATACAAACCACTTCATCAAAGAGATGAGTACATAACAAAGATGCGTGGGGTATAAAAATATAATCAAAGATCATCCACTTGTTTTGTTTACACTTTTAATTTTGTATATATCGATGTTGTCCTTTGCAATTTTAATTAAAAGCTGATATAAGATATCAGCATTATCGTCGTTTTTTAAACCCAATGAAAATCATACGTTGATTTTTTGTTTATGTGATACCATACGTCGATTTTTGAAAAAGTTTTTTGTATATGTTCTATGGTTTGAAATGGGTCAAGACTAAAAGCAGCAATTATTGTAATTAAAGATAAGTAAAGCTCTTAAACTTAACCACAAAGAAAATGACAACCATTTAATTTGTAATGCTAAAAGAAAATGACATGACTTGGCAAGTGATCTCCATTTGTGTTCATTTTTCTGTGAAATTGCATTTGATTTGTGAAGTGTTTTATACTATTTGAAGAAAAAAAAGTTACTGTCATTCATAAAGATGTTTTTTTAGGTATGTGATTAAGATGTTTCTTTGGTTAATGCTTAAAAATAAGAATGCGTACTTTGTTAATTAAGTAAATGACGTTTTTGTGAAAGAGATTTAAATTACCCTAACATTTGCTTCAGATTTAAGAACTTTATCTTCAAATAGATGAATATCGGCAAAATTGTTATTTTATTTTAAGTCAAATAAATATCTTAATAGTAAGGATCAACTTTCATTGTGACAGTGATCAACACATTGGAATTTTGTAATGTTAATAGATAGTTTTTGATGTCACGATTTCTTCCACATAGTTTAAATGCTTAATTATTGATTTTATACTTTAAAAATCGAACTAAATTTCTAATATTCATATAATTAGTTTTAAAAAATTATTCTTTTTGTGCTTACAAAATTGAAAATAAAATTTTTAAATTTAGACAAACAGAAATGATAAGATGAGATGAGTCAAACTTACAATTTGACTAGGTGATACTTATTCCATTAAACACAGTGTTAAGTAAGTGTTAACAGTTGAATTTGATTATTTTTAAATTGAAGTCTAATATGAAAAGTGAAACCTACAACATATATATTAGATGTGAATCAAAATTAGATGGAGTCAACTAATTGTAAAATTGGCTGAATTTATGTAAAATGTTAGGGTGAGCTGAAAGCTGTGAATATAGATGAAGGAATATATTTTAAAAGGATATCCTATTAATAAATAATAAGTATTTTCAAAGGATATATATTTTGATAAACATGTGGTGACTAAAATCACTAGTTAAAGAATGAATACTAAGTTAAATAACACTTAAAAGATCTTTTCTATGTTCATGACACAAGGACTTATACACGAATGTCTTGTTTTTATTTATATGAGGTGAAACAATACTAAACTAAGATGATATATATGATATACAAAGGCTATTTCATATCTATTGAGTAACTTTAGGTTTGAAAGAGAATGATAATAATTATGTAATATTTATAGTATAAATAACATAAATACATCATAATATATTATACATACACATAATTTTCTTTTATATATTACTTTTTCTTTATGTAAAAGATATACACTTCTCTCTCTCTCTTCTCTCCCTCACACACACACACACACACATATATATA
>Ga0209489_104891_pt1 | contig 24071 bp, 16 predicted proteins | sample SiratrowhiteBW_FD_187527 | JGI IMG/M metagenome (GOLD analysis project Ga0209489, IMG submission 187527) | Root nodule microbial communities of legume samples collected from California, USA - Siratro white BW (SPAdes) (version 2) | ecosystem: Host-associated > Plants > Roots > Nodule | place...
TATATGTAACAGAAAAGTCTATGTATAAGAATGTCAATTCTGCATACAAACTTCTATATATTTAACCCTCATTTTCCGTAACTGTACTGTGCCATGTTTCTCCATTGTTACAATGTGCATTTTTCCATAGATGCGTTATTCAATTTTAGTTTTCACATGAATTGATTCGTGATTTTAATTTTGATTGTGCATGTTATGACAAATATTTAATTCGCGATAATGTGTTAAGAGACGTATTTACTGAAAATTATTGTGATGAAATATAAAGAGAAGATAATCGATTATACATGAGAGATCTACTTATATAGCATAACATATAACATATTGATTATAATTATATAATAATAATAATATTTAAAATAATTACAATAATGAAATACAGTAATAATCATCTACATCTACAGCACCGCTCGCCGGAGAAGTCTGCGCCGCACCACCGACCACACTGTCACTAAACTCCGAACACTCACCCACTACACCACCTCCTTCTTTTCAATAATATGTCAAGGGTAGCAGTGACATTTTGAAAAGGTTATCAGGTGCAAATATCGGGTGCAAAAGCAATTGCCGAAAGTCAATAATGCATACATATTTTTACAAATTTAACCCTCATTTTTCCGTTGTTGCACTGTGTCTTATTTTTTCCTACTTTTTTTCATAGTTGTATTATTCATATTTAGCTTTCACATGATTTGATTGGTGATTTTAGTTTTGATTCAGCATGTCATGACAAATATTTAATTCGAGTTAAGAAACCTAATTGCTGAAATTACTGCGATAAAATGTGAGGAGGATATAATGGATTATATATATGAAGGATTATTAATTAGTTATAACATATCGAATATAATTACATAATAATAATAATATTTTAAATAATAACAATAATAAAGTATAATATATAAAGTTATATAATAATAATGAAAAATTAATAATATTAATAATAAAAAAAATTAGTAATAATAATCAAAATAAATTTATAAAATGATAATAATAATAATAATAAATTCATAAATAATATAAATAATAATCAAAAATAAATTTATAAAATAATACTAATATATAAAAATATTAATAATAAAATCATAAATAATAATTATAATAAAAAATTTAATAATAATAATCAAGTGAGGAAATGGATCTTATTTATAAATGAGTTTATAAATATTTTCTTCTTTACTATTACATTTTAAATTGAAACTCAGTTTGATTTAAAAATTATAAACAGTATGAGAAAAACTTCACAATCGTAAGCATGACTTTGTATTAAAAGTAACTATATTCTAAGATATTGTTTTATATGTAAGGATTAAAATGAATCTTAGCAAAGAACTTTAAAATATATCGTTTTCAAATACTTACAAGTTTCATACCAAGACTAACATTCTGTTTATTTCTGTGGGTCAACTATTCATAAGAAAGAAAAACTACGGTAACCTTGTTTCATTTCCTTTTCACTTAAATAAATTTTATTTACATAATTAAAGAATATTCACTATTTTTATTATCATCCAAGTAAAATATTTATGACACCTCCTATCATTTATACAATTACCACATCCATCAATTACACTATAAGATGGACCAAGATGAAAAAGAAAAAAAAAATGAAGACGAGGATGAAAAAAAAAAAGGATGGAGAAATAAGAAAACAAAAAAAAAAATGAAAAATCAAACGTTTTAATGTTTGAGATAACGTCAATTTAATCATTGAAAGAATGAAAATCTTGACTTAGTAGTTAAATATGTAAAAAATACACCTCATCTAATTTGAAGTTTTACAATACTAAAAAAATTATAACAAATAACTAATCATTTTAATTTTAAGATTGAGTGATTCGAGAAAGCATCAAAATTCAAAGTCTCATATAAAATGGGTGAAGATTAGGATTAAAATGAAAATTTCGTCTATGACTATAATTTACTCTTAAATACTTTTTTAATATTGCTTGAGTCCTTAAAATATTGTAAATTGATCCTTAAATATGTTATATTAATTATAAAATAGTTATTGTTTTATTTTTATTATTTAAAATTTAATTGGAAGGTCGAAGTTCAATTCAACTTAAGTTCAGCATAATTCGACATTGTTTGACATGAGTCTAACTATGCCAACCTTGTTTCAATCTGACCTAACATGGCTTAGTCTAACTTGGTTCGAAATGGACCCAACTCGACTTGTCTTGATGTGGACTCGACTTTACTCAACTAGTTATGGGTCTAACACAACTCGATCTGACATGGGTTTAACTTGACTTGGCTCGATGTTAGTTTAACTCAACTAGACCTGATGTTGACCCGACTCAACTAGGCTCAACTTGGACTTGACTCGACTCAACTTGACATGGACCAACTCTACTCAACTTAATGAAAAACTTAATGAAGGATTGACATAACTCAACCCGACTTGAATCCAACTCAACTCGACTTGATGTGATCCGACTCTACTTAACCTAAGGTTGGCCCCAACTAGATTGAGCCTAAGGTGGGCCTCAACTCGATTGAACTAAGGTGGGCCCAAACTGACCTGGTCTAATGTGGGACCAACTTGAATTGATCCCAAAATGGGCTTGACTAAACTTGATCTAACATAGGCTCAACTCTACTTGCCCTGAAATGAACCTAACTCTACTCAGTCTGACATGGGCCGTACTCGACTTGGGTTGATGTGAGTCCTACTCAACTATGTCTGAGGTGTGCCCAATTCAAAGCTCAAGGTGGGATTGACTTGACTCATGTTGATTTAGACCCAACTCGACTAAGGTTGACATGGGCCCAACTAGACACAAGCTAACATGGGCTTAGCTCGAATTGGCCTAGACTGATTCTTCCTGCACCTCCATACTAACTTTCTGCACCTCCATAGTAAATTTGAATTTATGATTTTACCCTTTTTAATTTTCTTTTAATCCAATCATATCCTTCACCCCTTTCACTCAGCACCTCCATCTCTCACACCTCCATCCCTCACTGCACCGTGCACCCTCTTGGTTCCTCCACCTCCGGCTTTGTTGCACCTTCGACATTACTGTACCTCGTACATGTTGTTGCACCTTTGGTGAAATTGAAAGTTTGGAGCAAATTTGAACCCACACACACAACACCTCCATCTCTCACACCTTGAACTCACAGGCACCTGTTGGCAGTTATACCATCAATTGAAAAAAAGGTAAGGTTTATTGTAAGTTTAATAAGTTTAATTTGACGTTATAGTGGTAGATGTAGGGTATTAACAAAGGAGGACGGCGGTGGTGGCTGTTTTTTGCCGCCGTCGTCGTTGTTGCGAGTTGTGAAACCTCCAAATCATTCCTGTATTTTCTATATTTTCCACTCCTTTCACAACCTAACAATACAAATGTTTTCCTTCCTTGTTGACCCGTTGCTTTATCAGATCTCAATATGACAATCACAACTCCAAGAGAAAAATCAACCTTCCAAACTTATTCAAGTAAATGATCTCTAGTAACAAATACATAAATATAATATTCATAAAAATTTTAAGGACACTATCACAATTTATCCAATAACAAAATTTAGTATAACCAAATTCATTTACCTCATTTGTTGAAAAATGAAAACCACATTCATGTTTGTTAACCATAACAACACTTTCATTTGGTTTTCTGATATTTTATCTACTTCTTCAAAAAATTTACTGTAAAAGTCTCCTTCCATCATAGACTACATGATTCATTCACAAGAAACAGACAAACAAATCAAAATAATTACACTTAAAAATTGTAATTGGGGGTTGTACAAACAGCAATACAAAAATTTTTTAAATGCATTGCGGGTTGTACAAACTGTAATACAAAAAAAATTAAATACATTGCGGGTTGTACAACCCGCAATAAAAAAATTAATTGTGGGTTGTACAATCCGCAATGATAATTTTTTTTAATTGCATTGCGGTTTGTGCAATCTGCGAAGAGAAAAAAAAAAATTGAATCGCAGTTACCGTCGACGATGACGAAGAACCTCTAAGATTCTTCTCCCTCAACAATTACAACCTCCGGCAGGATATTCTTCTACTTCTACAATCCCTCTCCCTCTACCTTTGATTGCCCCAAACTTGCACCTCCACAAACATTGAACTGAGCTGCACCTCCATGTTCTCCTCTACCTTTAACCTAGTTCTAAATTAACAAGGGTATTTTTGTCTTTTCCTCAAGGCTAAAATGAGAATATGTAAAATTATGGAGGTGCAGGAAGTCAATATGGAGGTGCATCTTAGCTTGACTTGACCTGTCCAAAATTGGACTCAATTTGATCTAGCTTGTCCTAACTCATGCTTAGCTCAACTCGACATAACTTAGGTCAAGCCTAAGTTAACCTGGCCTAGACCTAATTCATCTCGATCTAAACTAGACCTGATCGACCTAATCTAGACTCAACTTGACTTAAACCATCTTGATAAACTTGACATATTGTCAACCTAACCTATCTTAACTTAATCGACTTGATTTTTAACTTAATTGACTTGATTTTTCTCATACTAATTTTGAATTTGAATTAAGTAAATACTTTTTTTTTTGTATAAATATTTTTTAAGTTTTTTTTCATTTTCATTTTTAACTAAATTTTTTACTTTAAAAGATAGCTTATGGTTGGTCTTAGATTTTTCATTTTCATTTGTCTTAGATTTTTTATTTTAGCCCATAGATTTTTGTTGACATTCTTATGATATAAAGTATTTTTTATGTGATATTTTTTTATCTTGTAGTTGGATTAAACTCTAGGATCTGAACCAAATTCACACGTCTACACATAATTAAATATCATTTCATATAACAAATAAAACTCTCAAAAACTTATTATTAACTTACTAATTTTTAAGAAAAAAATTGAAAATGTCTTACACATTTAATAGGCACTCAAGCAACTATTCACTATAAGTTTGGATAACAAAACGCATAAGATTTGAAAAATTAATTTGTAGAATATGTAAATGTCATAATTTGGTAACAAAGTTAAAAAAAAAAAAAAAAAAACGACGAATGTGCTTTAAAAAAGTTAAATTAAACTTTAGTTAAAAATCTCATTTTAGTATGTTATATTTTCTTCAAAAACTTAGCATTTTATATGAAAATATAAAATACAGATCTTTGTAATAATTCAGAATTTTTTATGTTTAATTTATTCTTGCACGTCAAAATAAATAAAATGAACACGTTCTTGCGAAGTAGGATCTTGATGGAAGTGAGAAATTAAAGTGAAACGCAGCACAATATGAATGTGTGAACTTCACTTTGGACAAGGATAAGAGAAAAAATGTGGTGGTTGGGAAGAAAAGGACCTTCTGGATTCTCAGCTTCTTCTACTGCTGAGGAAGTTACTCAGGGCATTGATGCCACTCACCTCACTGCCATTGTTACAGGTTAATCATGAATAATGGAAATGGGTGTCCTTTATTTGTTCTGTTCTTCCTTAATTTACTCGTCATTGGACTGTTGTTCTTATGAGATGGAAATTTTCCCTTTTAAAAATGGAAACTTTATTTAAATGGGTATGTTGTTTTCAACCACTATGCTTCCATATTTCAACCTTTTAGGTGGGGATTTTTGTTTTGTTGGAATGAGAACAGAGTGGACGAAGATGATGAAATGCTATGGGTTTATTTTCTTGATGGTAATTGAACAAAAAAAGTCACACTTTTTGTCTTGATGATTATGCATGAGACATGTTTGCATGGTTTTGGTTGTGTTCAATGAGTGTTGCAGAATTATGCTACTATGTTTTGTCAACAACGTTGTAAATTGCGGTTGCAGTGGTGGTTTTTCCAGAATCATTGAGCGGTTTTGTCAGAATCCTTGATATTGTGAAAAATTGTGAATGAAATGCGGTGAATGCTATCATAATTGTAGTTGTGACCAAACCCCAGAAACCTTGATGTTGCGGCTACAATTTGGTTGCGGATAAGGAGGAAAAAGTTATTGCATGTTTATCTATTGCTATTGTTGTTGCTTTTGCCTATATATATATATATTTAGTTTGAATGGCTATGTCAAGTATGTTGTTGTAGATTTGGGAAATACATGTTGGTGGAATTAATTCATCATCATGGTGCTCAATTTATGGTAGTTTTGTGTTTTTTGATGCAAGTGACTTGTTATCATTGTTTGATACATGTTATTGCAGGGGCAAGTAGTGGTATTGGTGCTGAAACTGCACGTGTGCTTGCATTACGCGGTGTCCATGTTGTTATGGGGATCAGAAACATGGCAGCTGGTGGGGAGATCAAGGAAACGATACTAAGAGATAACCCAACTGCAAAAATTGACATGATGGAGCTGGACCTTAGCTCACTGGAATCAGTTAGGAAATTTGCAGCACAGTTCAAATCTTGTGGTCTTCCTCTAAATATACTTGTGTATGTTACTACTGTCATATGTACTTTTTGAATGGAAGTTTTGGTGTTCTCTGTGACTTTAAACATTCATCAAAATGCTGTTTGCTTGAAGAATGCTAGATGGTAAATTTCAACATAAGCTGTTGTATACACTGAAAATTATATTTCTGTTCAAAGTAATAATGCAGGAATCATGGCAACACCATTCAAGCTTTCCAGAGACAATATAGAATTGCAATTTGCAACAAACCATATAGGTTAGAATCTCATCTTAAACTGTCCAAAGGCAATACACACACATAAATATGGAATTTGATAGATTGTTATACTCATGGGTTTAAAACAATAATTGTTTCAAATTGTCATGTAAAAAGATACTGAGTGTACGTCCATATCTCTATTTCATAATTTAAAATTTATCAATTTGTAAATTCTATAAATTTCAATTCTGTTTATACCTGAAATTATTTATTTATAGTATAGTATTGAGTTGTTTACTTACCTTGTCCCTTTTCTAGGGGAATTTGAGATATAAGGGTTCCTCCGTGCAGGTCATTTTCTTTTGACAAACTTATTGCTTGAAACAATGAAACGGACTGCTATTGAACAAAGGGAGGAGGGAAGGATCGTAAATGTCTCATCAAGACGTCATAAATTATCATATCCTGAAGGGATTAGATTTGATAAAATTAATGATGAATCAGGGTAACAATATGTTTAATGCCATAAAGTTTAGTACTGCTGTTGACAGTTTTTAGCTTTATGTGTTCAAGCTCACCCCCTTTTCATTGGTAACTACTAATTGTATCTGAAACTAATGATATGTTGGAATGGAGGGGTTTGGAGGGAAAAGGAGGGGTTAATTTTTCATCTATAAATTTGAGAAAACTATTTTTTATGAAAATAAGTAAAGGCTAATATAACGTTGCGTAGTAATATCTAATTTTATTTTTTCTATTTTAAAAATGTTCAAATAATAAAATATTAAGTTAAATTGAATTGAAAAGCTAGTCATTCATTTGCTTTCCCTCCAAACCACCCTCCATCCAAGCATATATTAAGTGATCCATATTTTTCATTTTCTTATCAATGTACAGGTATAATAGTTTTTCTGCATATGGGCAGTCAAAGCTTGCCAATGTTTTGCATGCCAATGAGCTTGCCAGACGGCTTAAGGTGACCAACTTAGTTGAGGTTATTAATTATGTGTTATATCTGCTTGTAGTCTGTTTCTGTATGCATTATTCTGTTTATTTACCCATCAAAATAAAGAAAACATGAGAGGAGGTGGCAGGAGAGTGAGGGGACTAGGTTATCAAGAAAATGGTTGTGGAAGGAAATGGTCTACGGAAACCAACAGTTTGTAATAAGCAATTTGCATATGTAAGAACAGTTTAGGAGTTCTTAAACTGGAGTTGGGGATTGTAAGATATTTTCCTGAGGGTGTTTATTGATAAACAAGTCACCTTTTCTCTTATTTTGTATCACTCTGATATTAATGACCAGAGGTGAATGCCACTTTCTATGAGGAAGGTGTCAATCTCTTTCAACTGTGTGCTAGGATTGTGGTGATTTTGAGGGTAATCAGGATACTACGATGAGAAGATTGAGTTCAGCTTGAAAAAGTTATTAATAATAAATAAATGTATTTTACCTACTTATTTTCACTAGTTTTTCCTTCATTTCTTTCATTTTTCACTCTCTCACTTTCTATCATCCAATTCAAACAAAGCATGAGTGAGTTTCTTACTTTTGTACATCAGTTAGGTTGTAAATAATATTCCTACTTTCCGACCTGGTAGCCATGGATTTAATCACAGAAGTAGCCTCTATGCTCATAGGAGCAAGTTTGCATGCATTCAACACTCCCCAAACCTCAAAATGGAGGGAGGATGCAGCCTTGGTGGCTTGAATTTTTTTTCTTTATATACGTTTCTGATTTTGATTTGACATGTTAAATGAGCTCATGTGATATAACATAAGTCTCAATTTGGCTTTACCTGTAGTTTATGCATGATCTAACTGCTAGTCTGGCCGGTGAATTGTTTGTTGTTTCACGCACTAAATAATCTAGCCAGAAGAATATATATGAATGCACCTTTGTCACAAACTCAAACTCAAATACATATGGATGATTTTGTGGGGAATCTGATACGGTGTACATGGTAAATTAGAAGTTTGGGGGACCTTATGTCAAGTCCCTGCATAAGAATTAGCTATATACATAGATGAAGATGTCCTAGGCTAAATAAGGTGCTGCATGATAGTTTACTCAGATTTCAAATAATTCATGTATTTCCATGAGCATATTTGTTTACATTAGTATTGAATCATATTCATCTACTGCTAGCATTTAGCTCATCTATGAGGTTTTTCCAAAACACAAGTTGCACCTGTTTCTGTTATTTTGAAAAAACATTTTCCTATTTTTGAAAATATCATCATTGTCAAAATTTTAAATCAACATACAACAGAGCAGTCACCATGCTACTTGGTGTTTACTTGCAGCAGGAAGAGGGCACAAAGATAACTGCAAACTCAGTTAGCCCAGGACCAATTGCCACCAATCTATTTCGTTATCACAGTTTAATAGATGGTAACTCCTTTTTACTTTGGTGTTTTGTTTGTACGTGAAAAACTACATCTGACATTATCAAGATTATAAAAACATTTCTATTGAGGTTTCCATCATTACCCTTTGTCAAACATCCATTAATTCAGTTCTTAGGTGACAAACTGTGTGCAGATATGTCAGCTTATGAACCTAGCATGACAATATGGAACAAATAAAGAGAAGAAATCTTTATTATTATACCCTCTTCTTGAAACCGCAGGTTCCTAAAGAAGATCAAAGTGAATTACAAATATTGTTCCTAGAATTTGAGAGTGGTCTGTCCCACCCAAAACTAACTCTAGCCATGGCCTTCAATTGCATTTTTATTTCTATATATTTGAGAGAAACTAAAAATTATCTGACAGACCTAACTAATGGAGGCTGGCTCACTTGACACTTTAGGCCAGTTCTTACTTATTTCTTCTAGGTTTAATTACTCTTTTGTTATATTCCTGGGTCAACTTTTTGTTTTAGTTTCTATACCTAACATCTCTGTATTTTACTCCCTATATCAACAACTTTTTATAGTGTTTATGCCAGCATTTTGTGGCAGTCTTACACCACCAGAAAACTGATAACAATGACTTAATATTAAAGAAAAAGTGTATATAGGGATTAAAACGAAAAATTGACACAGGTATAGTATAGGGATCAAAAGATCAATTAAACCTTTTGAGTGTAAAACTCCTTTACTGTATATTATTTAGTGTTATTAACTATAGTAGAAGAGTAAACTCTAGTTAGTGTAACTGTTTTTTGTTACAGTCATAACTAACCTGTAACTGAGCTCAGTAGCATGTATAGATCTTTATAAACAGAATCGCTGCACTGTACATTCTTTTCAATTTCATAAAATACAAGATTTATTTTTCTCAACACCTTTATTCTTCATATACATTTCCTAGTTGGGTCTGATACTGACAACTGTGTAGATTTGGAGATGACCAATCCAACTAATTTTAACTCTCAAAAACATGGTCATGTGGTTATTATTTGATGTTAGGACATAGGGGGAGGGGGTGGGAACAGGTTGGTTTAGCCCCCATGACACTATTCACTACTTTATATTTCTTTATCATGCCTTAATCTTAAATATATCACATATGATGGTGTTGCCTGCTTTTTTTCTTTGGATCTGAAGATATGCATGCTTGTAGTTGTTTAGCCTGTTATATTGACAGCTTGCTCCTATTTTATGCAGTGTTTGTTGGCCTACTTGGTAAATATGTGATGAAAAATATTCAGCAGGTAAACTGATTACGTATTTGAAACACAACAACAATAAAGCCTTATCTAACTAGGTGGGGTGAACTATTATTACTTACATGAAATAATTAAAAAAGGTGGAGGAAATTTAAATGTATTATATTTTACATTCAAAGAAAAAGAGAGACAAGCTCTATTCTGTTGTCACTAGGAAAAATCTTTGTTGAGACTGGTTTGTCCAGTTCTCCCGTATTAGATTACAATTTCATCAAGCACAATTTTCTGGTAAACAAGTACAAGGAAAGTTAGCTAGACCTTGTAAACTACTTATGAAAATGGTTACAACTCCTAAAAGCTTCTTTTAATTGGTTTAATTAATTATTTGGTTCCACTTGAACCATGTAAGAAAACAATGAATTATTTTATTGATAACAACCATAGCAATTACATTTTTATCATCTATATTTGTAATAATCAAACTCTTCAAATTAAGGAAATAAAAATAGGTCAAAATGAATAAGAAGATTCTAAAGATATATTCTCCTAATCACTATGGAGATATTGGAGATTTATTTATCCTAATAATCCACTATTTATAACACTTCCCTTCAAGTTGGTAAATGATTATTGATCATTCCCAACATACCTACAAAATCCTGGAATTTGCCTTGGGGAAGCCTCTTAGTGAAAATGTCCACTATTTGAAGTCTTGTTAGGACATGGATTATAACTACGAGACCTTTGCCAATATTATGTTTGATGAAGTTTCTGTCAAATTTCATTATGTTTAAGCCTATAACATTTTGATGAACTGTCTGTTAATTTCAATATGTTTGAACCTATCACGTTTTACTGGCTAATAGACAATGCTCATAATTTACTTGTTATCATAGTAAATTGCATAAGGACGTTATCCTTTATTTTAAAGTTATCTAGTATGATTTTCATTCAAAGTCTTTCATGCACACTTTAAGCAAAGACCTCAAATTTAACTTTTGTACTACATGAAATACTTTATCTTGTTTTTTTTTTTTTTTTTTTTTTTTTTTTTCTAGGCCACTAAACTTTTTCCAAGAAACCTACATCCTATGTTGAGTTTCTTTCTAACGCATTCATCTCCTCTCATGACTTAAGTCCATTGTTCACTTTTCATGGCTTCTTAGGCTCAGACAGGAATTTTTGTGACAACCAATAAAGTTCCAATGTTTAGTAGAATGATTGTTAGACCAAACATATTGAGAAATAAGATATTTTACACAATCTTTTTTTTCATTTCTCAATATAATGGGTAAATTCTCAATAAGACTTAATTCCTCACGTTTTTTCAGGGATCCTCACCTCTCAGTCGGACAACTCTAGAGTCAAAGTGAGTTTCTACCCACCCAATAGTCTCAACCTCCGTTACGTTTCTATCCACACACAATAATCTAGCCGAATCCCAACCATGACCTAATCCCAACTCAATCTACCCCCATTAGCCCTCTCAAGTTGTCCCACCTCACACTATTGGCCTTCTACTATCAACTTGAGAACAAAAGGTTCTTGTCTTGGAGGTAGTAGTCTTAGTTAGTATACATGTTAGCCCTATACCATGAGTTGTTAGAAATCTTTTCTATTCTCCAAAATGGAGAGTTGTGTTTGACTGGTTTGTAGGAATAATGTATTCAGGTCTTTATGTGACCTGTTGTGGAAATGAAAAAAGGCAAAATGTTTGTTTTTCATATAGTTTTCTTAGAGTAGTATGGTTTTTCTTCTTGCTAGCACGTATCACCTAATATACCTTTTTTCCTTGGAATATAGGGAGCAGCAACTACATGTTACGTTGCATTGCATCCACAATTGAAAGGGTTGACTGGCCGTTACTTTGCTGATAGTAACTTAGCTGAAGCAAGTTCACAAGCAGTTGATCCAGAGCTGGCAAGGAAACTGTGGGAACACAGCTCAAATTTGGTCAAATCTTGATATTATGTTACCTAACCAATAGGGGCTAATATATAGTGATAATTGTCAGACATAAGAATGATCCATTAAAAATCACTCCTAGAGTTTTCCCTTGTACAGTATTCATTACCTAGGAATATACATTGGAATAAACTTCTTCAAAAACATAATAAAAGAGAAAATTAAAAATTAGAAGTTCAAAAAAAGTTTATCCAATTTTATTCTTAATTTACCTACACAAATTGAGATACTTGTAATCTGATCTTGTCTAAACTGCAGTTTTTTAGATGATATATATTTGATTGTGGTTTTTGTTACAGTTTTTACTGTTTTTTATTGTTATTTTCTCTGTAAGACAAATATCTTACAACTAGGAAGTGAATAATCCCACAACATGACAGTCAAAAGAGAGAAAGAAGCACCAAATGATAACTACGTTTAATTAGGCAATTAACTTTTGATTAACTTTTTTTTTTATGGATGGAAACTAAACATGTTAGATTCAATAACTCAGATCATAATTTGTCATAGCTAGACTTAATGTGACATGTCTGATTATGCTCCAATTTCAATTAACTAATGGTTTGTGTCACGCTCAAGATCAATTACCTGGCGGAATCACATGGCTTAAAAGTAACGCAACTTTCTTTGCCGTGTGCACATTTGAGGACTAATCATGTAATTGCTGAACATATTCTTTTGCACTAATAAGACTCCCATCATCCCTTACATATATTGGAATCTATTTCTTTTTTCAAATTACAAGTATCTCTACAAGCACAATTTTATTAAATTTTACAGCATCAAATTAATAGGGTGGTTCATTGTTGGAGGTTGCAAGTCGTTTGAAAGGAAAGCTCTATTCTTTTCTTTTTTGCATGGTTTGATAAGGGATCAATCAGTAAATCAGTAAAAATGATACTGTTAGTCCATTAAATTCATCACTTCAACATGTGGGATACATTACCCAAGTTTTTTAAGAGCTCAGCTTCCTGAACCCCTTTAAAATTCTTTCACATTTCATTAAATTTTGAAATTAGTTTTTTTGAAGTTTTACATTCCAAAATGAGTGGAAGATGGATAAAGAATTTTGAGATATAGGAAGAAACATTCCAATTTTAACTTTTATTTTAAATATATTCTTCATATTGAACAAATATATATTTTTTATCTCTAACCAAAACTAAACACATAAATTTTATTAATTGAAGAATTAAAGAAATTAAAATTCCCTTTTCACCATTAGCTTAGTGGCTTAAACAGCAGAGGAATTCTGGAGGTCAGCCTGTAAAAGCAAACTGCCTCAAAAGTTGCCAAAGGCCTGAGTGAGTGTTTTGAAGGACAAGTCTTGCATGAGTATGTGTACCTACCTCAGTATAGATACAATCAATCAAACTCCAAGAAAATATTAAAATAATTTCGATATAAATTATAACATTTTAAGTTAAATCACTAAGTTCCTCAACCATTAGAAATGTTTTAAATAAGCTTAGATTAAAATTTGTTTCCATTACAACCTTGAACATATAATTGCTTTTTATTGAATCCATGTGATCTTTAAAATCTTAACATTATCATTGTTTGGTTTAAAAAAGCCAAAAACTAACCCAGTGAACTTACTCTTTTAATTTAGGAATCCAATTAAAAAAAATAGTTTTAAGAACTTAATTGAAAGTTCTCAAATTGCTCAAAGACTTCCTTTTTCAATTCTGCAATCCAATTAAAAGTTATAAGAATTTATTTGAAAATTTTCAAAGACCTACTGGGTAACGCAAACATGATTTTAATAGAAGAATCACTACAGGGAAAATAAGACTAAAATGAATTAACCACATCAGACAAGTGCAGCATAAACCAGTTGAGAGAATCTTAAATCAGATATCTTCAATTTTTACTTCAAAAAATAATGTACAAAATAATCCAGCAGAAGGATTTAATGACAGTAATACATTTGAGCATGCAATCAAGAGATATATGGGATTCACAAAGCCTTGGCTTCCCATCAATAAATGCAGAATCACAATACAGTCTCCCATATTCTGTACAGCAATATCACCTCCCAAAAAATAGTCTAGAAGCTAAATGTTGCACCAATTTCACTATTTTTGCATCTATATGATGTTCCAAAAGATACAGCTGTCATTGCATGAATTCTTTAACTGAAGGAACTGCATACATATGATAGAAAAACTCATTCCTTGAGCTAATATTAACATTAAACCTATCATTTCTCATATTTCAGACACCAGAGAGAAATCCACGCACTGATGCTGTATCTTGAAAATTCTACATACAAACATAAGCTCCTCTTTTTGCAACAAGTGAGCATTTGCTTCGGTTGATATAGACAAATCAAATGTCAGGAATTTTCATCCTATGGCTTAGTTTGGCACTTCACCTGAAAGGTTCTGAACTCCATAAGCCTGAGGGAGAAACCATGCAAAATGGAAAAATGTGCCTCAGCTCTCCTATTCTCCGATCAAAATTTATTGCATTGATTCTCCTATGCTTTGGCTCCCTATTTTACAATTACTTCCTCAGCAAATAGAACAATGAATGGATCATTCTGACCAACTTCAAAGATTTGCTCACAAAGGAGGGCCAAGGAAAATGCCCCCTGTCATAAACCATTAGCCCGGCTGAGCAAAGAATTGGGATTTAGATCAAGGGATGGGTTGATTTTCACATTATCCCCCAGCAGCTGCCTACAAACACGATCAGCCAAGACTGATTGAACATCATATGGCTCACTACGAGGAGACCGTGCAAACTGCTTCCCCAGAACATCACTTTCACTTGGAACCAGTTCTGATGCAATGTGAGGCGTCTGTTGCATTCCTCGAAAAATGTCAACGTTCAAGTCATGATGAGTAGGGCCACTAATGTAGACACCATTTGAGGACTTTGGCAAGTTTCCAAGACCCTCTTGAATGTAAACCAAGTGATTACTAAATGGAATGGCACCGCTACCACCGTTGAGAGGTGTGGATGCACCGGAAGCAGTCCGAGGGCTGGATATAGGAGAGGGAGACATTCTCCCATTCATATGTTGCGGAGATCTTGGCCTCAAAAGTGGGCTTCCAATGGGTGAGACAGGGCAGGATATATTCCTCGGAATATGGATTTCACTGTACATTGATAAAGTAATTTCAGATCACCATAGGCAGTGTCAGCAACCTTGTGTTGCAGTGAGTGTGTGTGTGAGGGTGGGAGATAGATAGACATAGAGAGAGAGAGAGAGCTACCTTGCATGAGGATTAGTTTTCAAAAACCTAGAAGAATGACGGGAAAGTCTATCTGAATCCAATGTAGAAGGATTCCTTCCTTGTCCAATACCCTGAAAATGTATCACAACCATAATAATTATAAGGATAGACAAGAAACCATAAAAGAAAACAACTTCAAAGATCATTCCACTTTGACAGCAAAATTTTCCAGTATTATACAATTGAAAAATAGTTCAAATGAACACCAATCGTAACCACAATTCTCCTGATGACAACAGTCTTCATCCGTAGTTTGTTTCCCCCCAACCTCCATGTGTGCACTATAGATCTTAATGGAAAAATTCTATCTTACAGTTTGCAGAAAGTAAATGGTTTCGTACAATTTCTCTAGTTGTCTATGCCTAGCCCTGTATTTTTTATTATCTACTTCTAAGGGAACCAATGACAGGATAAAGAATTAATGGAAATCTTACACATTTCAACAAGAATATGAATCCTTTTCTCCAAATAGTAACACAAACAATCAACAAGAATATGAATCCTTTTCTCCGAACAGTAACACAAAAAAGTCCAAGTTATTACTAAGTCATGATTCCAAAATAGAAATTTATCAGCTGAAGAAAGACACTTTATGAGTTTGACCAGTCGTGTTATCAAGACAATGAAAATATATTGACGCATGCCAAAGGGAGGTAACAGTTTTTATTCCATTTTTTCCTAATACTTTTCTACCGGAAGTTATAGAAAAGTTTACCCAACCAAATCCTATAAAACGCCACTATCTGTAAAAGGGTTGGGAAATTATATTTTTCATTCATAGATATTAGGATTTTCTATGTAATCCAGTGGATTCCAGAGCTGAGTCAGCACTAATCTGGCTAAAGCTAATATTCTTGTCCATCCTATATGCTGCTCCCTCAGAAAAATTTGTAAAACAATTTCAATGGACAAGGGACGAGAACAAATATCAAGCATGCATGCACGCCCTGCCCCTGCCCCAAGATATTATTATAGTCTTTAATAGATTCAATTATTTAAGTTTATATTTCCACGAGAACAAAATGTCTATACAATATACATACCAAGAAAATGATCATCAAACAAGCAATTTGAATGCACCAAGCACACAAAAGTGTCTGACATTTTCAAGTAGCAAAGCAGATGGCTTTGTATTCGCATGGGGAATAAGGGGACACAAATATTTAACACAGGCATGATATGGAATGCAAGAGAAACAGGCAATCCCCCACTTCACACTAACATGAAAATAGACAATTTTTTTAGTGATTAATGTGGGCAGTAGCTTTCCTACCAGAGCTGTAGCTCCCTGTGTGATCCCAGATACAGCTGGGTCTGAAGAAGCATCAGGACCAAGAATAGGCCTTTCTAAAGGTGCAGCATATTTTACAAAAGGGTGGTCCAATAATTCACTTGCTGAAGGTCGATTGTGTGGATTCCGTTGTAGACATTTCCTAACAAAATCCTTTCCTTCACTAGAGAGGTGATCCGGAATTGTTGGGAGTTCCTTGCTATTACCAATCTTGAACATGGCAGCAACCTTTTTTGTTAACATGCAAAGACAATGAACATCAAGTCAACACATAAATTAATACAATAAATATCATCAATGCTTTATAAATGAAAGTAACAAACTACATAAAATAATAGGGGGGAAATAGAATATAAAAAAGCCAGCTAAAAGTTCCAGTATTTTGACATAAATTACTAACCCCTTCATACTGACTCCAAGGAGGTTTAGTTGTAGCCATTTCCAAAACTGTGCATCCTAGGCTCCATATATCAACAGCAAGGTTGCAACCATTGGAGTTTTTTATAACCTAAAATATCAGAACCACAAGCAATCATGTCACATGTCATAAAAAGCAAGATGTAATTGAACCTATAAAGAACTGAAACTAACAGAAAACATTACTACCTCAGGAGCCATCCAATAGGGGCTTCCCTTGAATGATAATGGACATGATTGCCCAGTTATCTGCAAAAATATGCAGGTTAATAGTTGAGAGAACAGGATAGATCATGCAAACTTGCGATTATATATATCAGATGTGATATCAAATAGAAATTATGCAGGAAAACAATGTCTTTTGGATTCATAGAGATCTTTTTTCAAGTTGAAGTAATGCATGATAAACTGGTAGGAGTGGGACAGGAAAGATATCTTCCAAAAAAAGGTAAGAGAAATACAAGAAAGAAACATGAAGAAAACCCCACTGAATTAGAAACTCTCTTGAATCAGTGAATTAGGAAGTTTTAAACCTTTATTGACAATTTCACAAGCAACAGAAACCAATTTTCATATCCTACAATTAGCTTAAAAGCAAAAAACAGGATAATTTTTATCCCCAAGCTTACATGTTTTGCCATGCCAAAGTCTGCCAACTTAACCCGACCATTAGTATCTACCAGTATATTTGCTCCTTTGATGTCCCTTTACAAGAAATGCAATATAAGTGATAGATATCAGAACTCAGAAGCATAGAAAGCTAATCAATATAAAGAATTGGTATAATTTAAACTTTTAACAACGAATGTGACTTATTTCACCTGTGGACAGTATTTTTAGCATGCAAGTAAGCAAGTCCTGACAAAATTTGTTGAGTAAAACTACGAATAGCTAGTTCACCAAATTGTCCATACTCTTGAAGAAGTTTATATATGGAGCCTCCAGCGACATACTCCAGATATATGTAAAGCTTGTCACCTACCTGTTTAAGGATGATTCATCAGCACCTATGAGTAGACTAAAAAGACAAACTGTAGACAAGTTTCCAATATTACGGTGTCAAGTAAATACACAAACCAACTAATATTCTTGTAACTAGATGATCATGCAAGCATTAGAAATTGGAATAAAAAACCCAAAATAAATCATGATCACTTACAAGTAGCTAATATAAACAGAATGCAAACAAAAAAAGGAAATGGAGAACTTACTGTTTCAGAACCATAATACTGCACAATATTTGCATGCCGTAATCGACTTAATAAGGTAATTTCCTGCCAGAATCTGGGAGTTAGCTTTTCAAAGCTAAACTCAATTTGAAACAGAAATAGAAACAAATGTATTTCCAAAGAAAATAAGGATTACACATCCAACAAAAATTTCCAGGGTCAAAAAAGGAAATCTATTTACCTGCATTAATTGCTTAGCACTTTCTTTAGATTTGGCATCATCTGAAAACAGAGTCACCTCTTTCATAGCACACATTTCACCACTTTCCCTAAGCATGACAATATTTTAACCAAGCAATTTATAAGATGCATACATTATTGGATTTAAAAATAGAAAAAGAAAATAATCTTTAAAATAGAATCAAGAACATTTGGTCTAAAACTCATACTTATTAAAGCCAACAAAGACATGTCCAAATGTGCCTCTGCCAAGCAGTTTTCCTTTTTTCCAACGTGATCCAGGGCTTATTGGATTATCTGCCCTTCCTGGACTTCTTGGCATGGACGGAGAAGTTGCTGCAGAATTTGAATGAGAGAAAGGTAAAGTATTGGTCACTGCTAAAGGAGGAAGGGGCAAACGATGACTCTGTTGTTTTCCATCATCAACCCGTCCTGTCAGTGATTCATTGGGTGTTCCCCCAGCTCTAGGATGAATAGGTGTAACGGCACCACTTTGAATTCTTGAGCTAGGTCCAGGGCTAGTCATCCTGGGACTAGGTACAGGAGAATATTCGGGACTACCCCTGCTAGGTTGCCAAAATAACTGTCCTGACATGTCCCCTCCCATTGAATTATGTCCAGAATTGTGACCAGAACCTGGACTTGAGCAGTGCCCAGATCCACCTAAATTGACCTCCGTATATGGCTTTCCGGCCCAAAAGGCAGAGTTCAACACCTGTTCTGTGCCAAATACTCTCAATGGACTTCTTGATGGACTTGATTTGGAACTATCAGGTGCACTGCAGAAGGCACCATGAGGAGGAATCTGCAAATTTGAAACATGGTTGCTTAAAGGCCTCCGTTTTGGTGAAGTAGAAGACATGTGATTACCCAGAATGTTTGCCGGTTTTTTGGTTTCTCTTGAATTTATTTGGGAAACAGTAGATGATAGATCCTTGGGCATCGAGCTTCATAAAAAGGCCAACATCCAAAATGAGTAAAATAAAAAATTATTTGCTATTAATCATAAATTTCATGAACTAGCCATCCCAAAAGCTTAAGCTTAAGATGATGACTCAAGAAAGGTTTATGTTATATCTCCAACACACCCTCATATACCATTGAACTTCATGCATGGATAATTCCTTGGTCCCTAACTTGTGCTGAAATTCAACATTTTTATAGAATGGGGCAGCAAGGATTGAACTGAGGCTTTGATAACATGCCATGAACCAACTATCCCAAAAGCTTAAGCTTTTAAATGAAGAAGACACATCTCTGTTCTCTACGTCTAAAAATACACAACCTAGGCATGCATATGAAACAAAATATGCAATCTTGAAGCACATTATAGTGAATGCTTGTAGAGTATACCTGGAAGGACTGCCTGCAGCGGTTCTAGTCCCATTTTCACAGTCGGTTGCCAAAGGACTACGATTGCGAGAGTCCACTGGCTCATCACTGTCAGCGGAGCTCTCACTAGAGACTGAAGCAGTGACCAGATCTCCATCCAAATCTGCAGGATTCAGCCTACCACGCATGCATGCAGGTTTTGGTAGTGGAAACAATGATGGTTTGGACCCTTTTTCAAGTCTTGATTTAGCTGATATGCTAATTTCAGAATCTGCTCGGCTTATATTTGATGGGTGCAGGACAGGAAGTGGTAGTGGCTGAGCATGAGGTCTTTCGGCAAAACTTTGACACCTTGCCACTTTGGAAGGTGAAGGAGATCTTGATTCAGGAGGTGATTGAGCCCCTTTCTCGGAAATTGAATCATTGCAATGCCTACGAGATCCTCCAGATCTACTGCTGGATTTACTTTCAGATGGGATTTTAAATTTTCGGTGAAATGTATTGATAAAACTTTCCTTATTTGCTTTCTTCTTGGTTTCTTTTGACGATGATTTCCCCCACCATGTAGGCATATTTGTAATTTGTATAAGCCGTAAACAAGTTTCTTAAATTAATACCATTGATAGTTTGAAATATCTATCACTTCAAGTCACTACTGGAGTTACACACATTACAATCCGGCCAAAAACCCCCATCAAATGAAGAATCCAATAAATCCAAAAGCAGTACTACAGAATCAGACACAGAAATTAGGGACTGAATGGTTCCAAAACCCTGCAACAAAGAATAACACATATAATCAATCACTATAAAATCAATACTTTCACTTCACAACCTTATGTACATATTATATCCAAACTCTTCTACATATGCATCTAATCTTAACCAGTAAAACTATGACAATACTGTCCTGAATGATATATTTCCAATAGATGATAGCATAAACTAACAATCCAACGATTCTCCAGTTTATGCTCTATAACCAATTATCAACCTTTTCCAATAAGTTGGTCAACAAGTGTACGGATAGAGAAACATCTTACACCGGGTCCAACACAACAACACATTAACTAACAAAAATCAACAATTCCAAAACCAAATACTGTATCAGTGCAATATAGTCAAGTTTAAACACCTCTAACCTTCCTATTTGTAATCAGTATAGACTAATGCAACGTGACATCATTTTCCGTACAAATCTTGTATGCAGATTCTAAAACTCCCCGAAACTTTAAGGCATTAGTTAGACAACAACATCCACTATTTCAAATCAGCTCAAATTCATTATTTAGCAACTTAAAAATATATAGTTTAGCATGTCCAACTTCAAAGTTCTAACCTAGAAATCAAAAAAATAAGTAATAATGCATATGAAAAAAATATCAGCTACATAAAAATTTGTAAACAGATAGTCGAAACAGTAGAAACTCATCTCCAAATCAAACTATTATTCACATATAGATTACCCTTTGAGTGTGTTCCAATACCCAGATTCCAAAACCCCCTCCAGGAAAAACTCAACCTTTCAACTTCACACAGTTCAACTACACCAAATTTATCATAACCCCAAGTGAAACCACACCCCCATTGTTAAAAGAAATCACATCAAAACCCAGATCCACTCATCACCCACACATCAGACTGGCCACAGAAAAACAGTCAAATCAACCAACTCGATCATCGTTCACTGAAATTAGAACATTCCCAAAATGCAACAAAGCTGGAAACTTACTTCGAATTTCTCCACGCGGTGAATCTGAACTCAAGCCCACACTGTAATGCTCCACTCACATCTGAGTACGCAAAAAGCGAAGGAAAAAAAAAACACTTTTTTCTGAACCACCGAGAACCCCAAAAAGAAAACAGACCCAGAAACCGAAAATGCAAGAAAATGGAGGAGGATTGCAGGGGTGTGTGTTGAAAAATTGGGAATCGGGAGATAGTGAAAGAGATCGCGTACGGAAGAAGAACTAGAAGAAGAGAGAGAAAGAGAGACAGAGAGAAGAGAGAGAGTGTGTTTTCTCTTCCTAAGACACCGAAGAAGAGGGTCTTTGAGGGTTGATTCTTAATAGTTAATATTAATTAATTAATACAAATTGCAATAAAATAGTTAAAAAATATGGAACCTAATTATTACATTGTTTTTATTATTACATCTTTTGCTGTTGGAAATTATTACAACCACAACTACATATTATTTCTATATAAAAATAAATTTGTATGATGTATTAGAGATTATTTCGGTAGAGATTCTTAGGTTACACTTTTTTATAATTATTGTTACTATTATGAACATTGATACATAGTTAATTTGAGGCTGCGTCACTAAGGAATATCAACATTCAATGATGAAACTTTACCTTAAAGGTTATTGGGACAAGTTTAATGGTAAAATAATAAAGATGATATTTTAATTGAATTATTTGAATAAATTGGAAATAAAATGAGAAAATGGAAAGAACAAGTGGTTGTTTTGTGAAAACATGTCATGATGTATAAAAGTAATCCAAAGTTTAGTGATAAATTTAAATCTCATGTGTTGATCAATCTTTTAGAAAGTGATATTTCACTTAGTTGAAACTATGAAGTGTTAGATTTTGTTTGCAAAAATAGAGAAGAAATATTAGTATATAAATTTGAACACAATCTATATGTGTTGATTTTAATTATTTTCCAAATACATACTGAATATATTATCTTTTAAAAAAGAGTATAAACATGGAAATAAATAAAATAGCATAGTTTGATAGGATTTGGAATGTATGTACAGAGAGAGAAAAATAAAATATAATAAAAAATATTAAAATATTCATATTTTTTATATTTTAAAAATATATTATATTTATCTTGATGTATTTGAATAAAATATTAAAATAATTTTAAAGTAATATAAAATGTTGTAATTATAACTAATGTGAAATGAATTTCCTATCATATTATAGATTTTAAGATAAATTATCCGATTAAGAATTATTGAATAATTTAATAGCTAGATTTGTATAATTTTTTTTTTCTCTTCATAGAGAATGATCGAAACGATTTCATGAAATGTTTTATTTTTCATTTTTTTAATCTAGAAAGACTTGAATATGAGTTACTCTTTATATTTTAAGAAAATAAAAAGTAACGTAGTACTTGCATAAATATTAAAACGCCAACAATTTATTTTAATATATTAAGAATATTTTTAATATATTAAAATGTTATTAACCTCATTGCATTTGAAATAATAAACATTTAATAATTAAATTTATTATTTTACTTAAACATTTAAGCATTTGAAAACTTTCAATCTTATATGCAAGTTATTTTGGAGCAATCTTTGTGAAATTAATATAAAAAGGTTTTAAAACTTTTAGGAAATTTTGAGATAAGTTTTGTAAGTGAAAAAACACTTATATTGATTTAATGATATCAAGATAATAGATTCTTCGTTTTTTTTTATATTTTAAATTTAAAATAATATATATACTTTAAAAGATATTTTATTAGAATACGAGAGAGACTTTATAATAAAAGTACTACACCATTGATAATTGTCTAAAAAAGCAAGAATGACCCAGTAGTTTTTATAGTGATTCATCTTAAGGATTATTTTCATTCTCTTTTAACAAACTATCAAAGAATTCTAAGATCAAACATTTATTATAAACAAAGTGCAAAGTTACTTCTGTCAATTCGTATATACATTATCTCTATTAAGACTAAGAATTTTAAGTATTTATTTTATGACTTCTGACTACAAGCAAAACAAAGGTTAAATTGTGAGGAGTATTTTTCGTACAGAGAATTTACAATAAGATTTTCCTAAAGGGTGTTATTTCACAAGGAGAAAGATATTATAAGTTTCTCACTCTCTATACAAATACTAAAATATAAAGAATTTAGGTTAGTAAAATATTTTAGTATAAAAGTAGTTGTTGTATCTTTACATGTTTTGTCTTATATATATATATATATATATACTTGTTGATAATATAACTATTTAAAGTAATATTTTTTATTGGTGATTTTTGTTATAATTATGATATCTAATCTCATTATGCACGCTACTTTATTTAACTTAGTGAAATGTTTGTGTCTTTTTATTGTTTTATTTTGTTCATGTAATTAATATAAAATAGAAAATAATATATAACAGATAATATAATTATAAGATAAGATATCTGAAATATATTCTTACATATATAATCTTATATAATCTAGAAGTAGTCATCGTAAATATTGAATCATATATATATATATA
>Ga0209489_104894_pt1 | contig 24054 bp, 13 predicted proteins | sample SiratrowhiteBW_FD_187527 | JGI IMG/M metagenome (GOLD analysis project Ga0209489, IMG submission 187527) | Root nodule microbial communities of legume samples collected from California, USA - Siratro white BW (SPAdes) (version 2) | ecosystem: Host-associated > Plants > Roots > Nodule | place...
AAAAAAAAAAAAAAAAAAACACACCAAGAACAGCCAGAAAAATAGTTGAACAAGAGAAATTCTGAATGAAAACTTTTATTCAATTCTGTATCAAAAGAGTACACAGAATTTACAAAGGAATATGACTTCCTTTCACATAGATTACAATCGTTCCACTTTTATTCAATTCTGTATCAAAAGAGTACACAGAATTTACAAAGGAATATGACTTCCTTTCACATAGATTACAATCGTTCCACCTTCCAAAATTCAAGCTTCCCCAACCAAAAACACCCTGAGTTGGTTTACAGGGAACCGACCGCTCCTAACTGCCTCTAACCTCCTGAAATTCTAATTGTCTAACTGTTGCCTAAGTGTCTTAACACAATAACTAACTAATACGCTTCCTTCTAACATAGACCCTCCATTCTCTAACAGAATTTTGACTCTCCCTATCCTCCTGATGCAAAGGTCTAACATATAGCTAAAGGGTTTTTGAGGTGGTTGCATAGCATTTTTGGATAGAGATTTCTTGTTTGATTTAATGCATTCATGTAAAGTTTTTAGCCTATCAGAATGCAGTTAAAACTGGAATATGTTGTATAGCTCTAACTTCCTGAATAGATTGAATACAAGAGAGTAGAGAAATTTAATGACTTTTCTTGAAAAGAGGACTAATCAAGGGGAGGGGGCGTAGAGTATTACATGCATGCAGAGGTTATGGTTTATATGATAGTGTTGTTGGAAGCACTTTCTAATATAACTTGATCTTAGCTTTTTCAAATTTAGGACTTAGGAGGGAATTCTTCTGCTTCATGATCAGGTGAAAACAAGCTAAAATAAAATCCACTTCAACAATCTATACCACATTCTAAATGCTTGTTTTCTTGTTTGAACTTCTGATAGTTATTGTTTTCTGTCCTGATATAAATCTCTGCAACTTTTAAGTTTGTTGGTACTGGACGTGCAGAGTACTTTCAAAATAAGTTAGTAGACACGATACATTTCATGGAAATTCTTAGTTTGAAAGATAGTGTTGAGAAAGAGACTTTCTTCCGCAAGCTTCCAAATTTGTCAGAGCAGCTTCCTCAGCAGATTGTGTTGAAAAAGGTCTCTTTGCAAGTTCAAATTTTAAACTTTTAATATGTTCCACATTTTATCCAGATTGATAAATGCGACGATGTTTGGTTTTCACAGTTACTTCCTTTATTAGCTTCTGCACTTGAATATGGTTCAGCTTCTGCCCCGGCTTTGACTGCATTGTTGAAAATGGGTTCTGGGCTGTCAGCCGAGGAGTTCCGTGTCAAGGTGTATAGCAACTTCCATACCTCTATGATGTCCCTTCTCTTCCTTCTTTCTTAGTCTCACTAACAAGGACTCATTTCATCCTTGTATGGGATTTCACTATATAATATATAGGTGCTTCCAACCATCGTTAAACTTTTTACATCAAATGATCGAGCTATTCGAGTTGGACTTCTACAACATATTGATCGGTATGGGGAGTCATTATCGGCACAAGTTGTTGATGAGCAGGTATGTTGTCAGAATAAGATTGTTTAATTTTTTTCTGTACTATAATATATGAAGATTCATCTTATCAATGTGGATATGTTGCTTCGATTGTTGACATTTTATGATCAGGTTTACCCTCATGTTGCTACCGGGTTCTCTGATACATCTGCTTTTCTGAGGGAACTTACTCTCAAGTCCATGCTAATTCTGGCTCCAAAGGTATGCCTTTTAATATTCATGCTGGCAAATTTTTTTGTCTTCTAATTTTACATTAAAAATGAGAGGTGCTATTGGAGTAATTAGAATTTCAGGCACTCAAAATTTGTTATTACAGTTATATTGTTAGTAACAATTTTCTGGTGTTTCCATGGTATGTTTTGCCTGACATGGCTTAAATTAGCATCACGGAGAAGCTGCTATTGCTATTAGAACTACACTAATCTGTGTTTGAATAAGTGTTTGGGAATGATTAAATTTTGGGAAATTATTGCTTATTTGCAAGATACATTACATTTTTTTCAAAGACGTTGAATGATGTTGGGTTTGCTTAATTGATGTTGAATGCACATCAATGTGATAAATGGGTTTCTTGTCATTCAAATTTAAAATACCGAATTGTCTTTGAATTCTGATTGACTCTTAAAATTGGTTTTTTGTATTATATAAAAGAAGAATCTAATTAAGACAAAATATTACGCAGAGAACATAGGATAAAGAACTCTCCTAAACAAAAGAACAGAAATAAAAACTACCAAGAAAAATAAATTAATGAAAACAAAGTGTATATTATCCCTCAATATATGCTAGTGAACCTGTTAGGATATAAGGAAAGGAGAAGTTAGTTCGTTGAGGTGTTAGTTTGATATAAATAGAGGAAGAAGGATAGGAGACAGGGTGAGATGTTCAATTATAAGTTGAGCATTAGCTCTTTGTGAAAAGAAGGAGAACCCTTGGAGAAGAGTGTTCTTCTATTTCTTATTCTTTTCATTCTATTCAATGAAATCTTTCTTTTGTTACTCTTTTCAATTTTTGGTTCTTGACAAAACCTCAATAAAATATTGTGTTTTTGAAAGCTTTTTTTTTTTTCTGTTAGAGATCTCGTATCAACTAGCAATAAGGCCAAATTATAATATATAAGTTGGGTACAATCTTCATCTTATAAGTCAGTTTTGTGAGGTTGCATTAGACAGGCATAAACCCACTTATTAAGATAGTATAAAAAATATTAATAGCCTATTCTAGTCAAATTCTTTGGGGCTATTATGCTACTGTTATTGGGTTCTTGATAAATATTTAATCACACACCTAAGATGTTAATTCCTCAGCGTGACTTGTGTTGGAGATCCTACATTGTATATAAATAAGACCAAATTATAACATATAAGTAGGGTGTAATCCTCACCTGACAAGCTGGTATTGTGAGGTTGAGCTGAGATCAAGCCACTTATTAAGAGTTCCTTTATCTTTATTGTTGCTTTTCTTCTTTTCCATCCCTAATCTTCTTTTCTATTTGATGAATCTTTATTAGTAGAGTGCAATCCTCACCCTATGTATATAATATCTTAGTAAGGTGCAATCCTCACCCTACTTATATTTATAATAAGAATAAATTATAATATATTAGTAGGATCAATCCATATCTTACAATTCAGTTTTGTGAGTTGAGTCAAACATCAACCCACTTATTAAGAGTTGCTTTATCTTTACTGATCCTTTTCTTCTTTTCCATCCCAAATCTTCTCTTCTACTTGATGAATCTTTGTTAGTTAATTTTTATTTGTTAAAATGTTATTTGTCTCATAATTGCAGCTGTCCCAAAGGACCTTTTCAGGGTCATTATTAAAGCATATGTCAAGGTTACAGGTACTAACTTCAACCATTAATGTGTGAGCCATGAAAGCTGACTGGGAAAGTGAACAATTTTCCTGGTTTTTGCTTTTCAAAACTTTATAAAATCTCCAATATGTTCTGTAGGTCGATGAAGAACCAGCTATACGAACAAATACTACCATCTTATTAGGAAACATTGCATCCTACTTAAACGAAGGGGTATGATTAAATGATGTTTTCTAGTTCGGATAGTTGATATACATGCGTTTATTGTTTAGAAATTATCCATTGGTTAATAACTTCTCAGAGCCTTTTTTCAGACAAGAAAAAGAGTGTTGATTAATGCATTCACTGTCCGTGCTCTACGTGATACCTTTCCACCTGCTAGAGGAGCAGGTATTAGACTTACACCGGTGCGCCTATTACATTTTTTCTTCAGTTTTCAACAAAATGTATTTTTCACCATTTTAATTTTAATTTACAGGCATTATGGCTTTATGTGCCACCAGTTCCTACTATGACATCACTGAAATTGCAACTCGGATTCTTCCTAATATTGTTGTACTCACAATTGATCCTGACAGGTTATATCCTGCCGATGCTTTATTTTCTTATATTCTCTTGCAATTTGTCGTCAAGCTTGCAAGTAAATTGATTTCTCAATAACTAATATATTTTAGTCGGTTAAATCCTTTTTTTCTTGCGCAGTTGCTTCTTAATTCCTTTTTTTTAATGTTTTAATTTTCTTACGTTAGGCTCTTAAATAAGGGATGTTCTTTATATTTGTGCTATGTGCTAATTTGTATGTTTTGCCAATCCTCATATTCTAAATAGAGATCTTTATTGTCCTTCGAATTTTTCACCTTTTTCAGTGATTATATGTTAATCTTGTCATGATTGAAACAGTGATGTGCGATCTAAGGCATTTCAAGCTGTTGATCAATTTTTGCAGGTGGCGAAGCAATATTATGAAAAGGTATACTATGAAATTCTTTTTGACTGTTACCCAATTGCATAATATGGTTCTAAATATTGACGTATATCTTTGAGAAGAATATAAATTTAAGTCCAGAGTTAATTCTTTAGAACCCTACTTCTGATTTCATGTAAATCCACTCCAATATTTTAAATCAGAATACGCTATCTTAAAGGCTATGTTTGGATTGACGGAAAGGAGTGAGATGAAATGAAATAATACCAGCTTCCATTTATTGGATCGTTAAAAATAAAATGGCATGGGTATCCATTTCATTTTATCAGATACCCTTTCCCCCCTTCCAACTCAGGTATGGGATGAACCGATCCGTTTTTTCATTCCATCATAAAATTATCCAAACAATGGAATCGTAATTCTGTTCTATCCCAACTTATTTTATTCCATTTTACTCTTTTTTAGATATCCAAAAGCATATTCTCCCTTAAGGAATAATTAGTCATTCTTAAGTTGTTATAAATTCAAAATTGAAGTTGTTTTTGAATTAATAACATTAGAATTTAAACGGGCAAGCCTTGGTGCAAAGGTAATGTTGTTTCCTTGTGATCGAAAGGTCACAAGTTTAAATCTTGGAAACAGCCTCTCTCTGCTTATAAGGACCCTTACTGTATCCAACTAGGTGGGAGCCTTGTGCACTAAATCACTCTTTCGTTTCTATTTTAATAAATATTTTTTTATTCTACCTAAATTATTTATTCATATCTCCCTTATAATTAAAAAAATTCTCTTTTAATTTAGATTTTTTGGATTTTACCTAAATCTAGAAATAGTTGTGCAATGTACAAGAAGATGCTTTCTAGTTCCTGCTTTACCTTTGTTACAAATTTATCAGTAGGAAATTTCATTGTTTAAAGAAATTGTAACTGTTCTGCATTTACTGGTTGTCCCCTAAGGCCTGCTTGTCATCATTTAAACTAATAATATATAGGATGGTTTGCATGGGCATACGGCTGAACGCCATACTTAACGTCTGTACGGTTAGAGTATTCTTTTTCTTATGCACTGCCATGTTCCTGATCGTAGTAGTGAGAATATTTGCAAAAAATCAATGCAAGTGTGCAAAAGGGTTGAAGCCATGGGAAATTGTGGGTGTTTGACAATCATTATCTGTATCAAATAATTACCAAAATAACCTAATATTAAAAATTACCACTTAATTAGTTTAGTGTTGCACCAAATTAAAAGGGCCCATGGCAGGCAAGCATTTGGAGTTTTGTAGATCATCTGTAACTTTCAATAACTCCTTAGCAGTGGCAATTTGTTGCCACCTTTAATGGTGAATTGTGATACTGATGTTCATGCTCATATCTTAGACAAATACAGCAGAGGCTACTGAGGGAACTAGCATGGGGATCTCTTCAATTCCAGGAAATGCTGGTTTACTTGGGTAAGTTGGTTAAAATTTTTGTGGCCAGGCTGTCACATGTTAAACAACAGAGAATAAGTAGTGCCAACTTGAGTTTTGTTATTAAGGAATTTAGTTTACACTATTTAAGGTGAAGTTGCTCTTCTTTCTCTTCTAAATAGTCAATTAAAAATGCATGAATTCTTTCTTGTCTACTTATGTAGAATATTAGTAGTAAATAATAGCTAAAACTCTCTCTCTCTCTCTCATTGAGTGAAATTCTCGTGGGTGTTGCTAATTATGTAGTCTCCCTTCCTTATTTGGTGGGTTCCGTTACAAAATTAGTGGGGCCGACCGGTATTTCAACTAATGGAGAGTGTGTGTGTGTGTTGCTAGCACTCCTCTTGATATGATGGTATATTATACAACATAAAAAGTTTTCTTTATGTTGGGACTTTGGGAGGGTTGTGTATACATTTTGCAAGTTTCAGTATATAAACTAGTTAAATGATGCTATCTTTTGTTATGCCACTTTAGGAAAGGTACTTAATCAGTTGCAAAAAAAAGAACCTGGCAGTAGTTGTCTTGTCTAAACAGTCTTGAGGATTTAGTCTTCTTTAATTGCACCTAAGCTGCTGAGCTGGTTTTTTGCATTATGGTTTCTGACTTACTCTCATCATTGTGTAGATGGGCTATGAGTTCCTTGACTCTGAAGGGTAAACCTTCTGATCATGCTCCAGTCTCTTCTGTGAGTTCTACAGCAGATACTCCAACATCTGCTAATGCCAGCTCAGGTATGACAGATGATCGGTCTCTTGGCTATTTTAAATATGATTTACCTTTGTGTATTCCTCTAGTATGTGATTAAATCTTCCCCTCCCCCCTCCATTTTTACCTGCTAAGCTTCATAACTCAGCAAACAAAGGTAGTTTCTAAAAAATATAAATTTTGGACAAATTTATCATTATAAACTAAATTAATTACTTTCCTTAATTCTGATGAACAAAGTGATTGAGGCTCATTAATAAGAATGAAGAGAGTGACTTTAAATCCTGGTATTACTTTTGCAACCAACTTCAGTCACTCAGTTTGCTAATACTGCCCTGGAATAATGTCTTCGCCTTTAATGCGCATTTTGGCACGTAGGCGATTTAGGAATTACAAGTGCGTCATTGCATTTATTAATGTATTGAGATGATGAAATCCTTTTGAATAATGAAATTTTGACAGAGGCAGGAAAGTGTTTAAAGAACTGGTTTCTCTCTCTCATATTTGTATAAATTTAGTAGAAAATTGAGCAGCTGCTCCTATTTATGAGACAAAGTAAGCTAAAATTGTGGTGCGTGTCCATTTTTTTATCTTCATGTCTAGTGAACCTCTCACGTTTAATGACAAAGGCGTTTTCTTGTGGATGATGGGGGTAAGGTCATAAAAATATCTTAACTTGGCTCTTTCTTTTTGAAATGGGCTGTCTTATTTAATGTGCCCAAAAAAATCAAACTCATTAAATGAAGAAAATAATGAGAAGCTGAGAAACCGTGATGGGAAGCATAACTGAAGATCTCTTGCATGATCTCCCTATCCATTATCCCACCTTTGAGGAAAATCTATGCAATTTGTTTTGCTTCATTCCGAGTAAATCTTTACAATTTAACTCGTGCTTATATAACTTCTTTTTTGGGTATTCTAGTTACAGACACTCCTCCAACAGCACCTGTTCGCGTAAGGTCTGCGCCAGATTTTGCTGAGCAACCTGTCCCTACTTCCCCAACATCAATAGACGGCTGGGGGGAACTGGAGAATGGACTCGAAGAGGAGCGTGAAAATGATAAGGATGGGTGGGATGATCTGGAGCCACTTGAAGAAATGAAACCAACTCCAGCTCTTGCAAACATTCAAGCAGCTCAAAGGCGGCCGGTTTCTCAACCTGTTTCTCAGACAAAGCTAGGTATTAATTATTCGACTATTTGTAGTTTTGTGAGGATTCCTCATTTCCCTGTTTGCTTGTCACAATTTATAATTTTCGGATGTCAGATTGGAAGTTATTTGTCCATTTATTAGCATTAAAAAAAAGACTCATATGCCAGTGCCAATGATTATTGACAATCCTCAAAGTGATTGATGAGACTGTATGATTTACTAGTTCTGGTTGCAACTTTTGATTGAATTAAGCTTTTGGTCACCTTTTGATAAGGCATGCATGAACTTTGATCCTTTGTTGCATGCTAGGATTATTAATTTGATAATTGCTACTGAAAAAAAAATTAGTTTTGTTTTGACAATGATGCTGCCATTTTATTTAGCTTTTGATCTGTGCTTTAGTCTTGAAAGTTTGTCCGTGTTCCCTACTCCCTAGATACAAAAGGAACATTCCCAGCCTAATTACTCAAATTCAGTTATTGTGAATTTTATGTGTGTACTAACTGAAATTTTTGTGTGCCTAAATCAGCCGCGAGTTTTCAATCCAAAAGTACATCAAAGTTGAGAAAGGATGAAGATGATGATTTGTGGGGTTCCATAGCAGCTCCTGCTCCAAAAACATCAAAACCTTTAAATTTGAAATCAAGTGTAACAGATGATGATGATCCTTGGGCTGCCATCGCTGCTCCTGCACCCACTACCAAGGCCAAGCCCTTATCAAGTGGCAGAGGGCGGGGTGCTAAACCTGCTGCTCCAAAGTTAGGTGCTCAGCGGATAAACCGGACAACATCATCCGGCATGTAAACAGAATTGCTTATTGCCGCTGATCATGTTACAATTCAGGATCCCACCTAGTACATCAATCATTTCTCATTTTTCTTTCAAGGGGGAAATCTCAAGGGCCGCAATAGTTGAATTATTCCAACCCAACTAGGCTATGGTATTTAGTACAATATTTTGAGGGCATGTTTACTTTTTTTTTTTTTTTTTTTTTTTTTGGGGGGGGGGGGGGGGAGGTTGTCAATCCATTAACATTTTACATGTAACGTAATTACTTTCATAATATTATAGGAAAGTTTTCGGTGGAATTATCTAGTTAAACATGTTCTATCCTGAATGGTTAGCAAGTGCAAGGCTCAACCTAAGTTTGCATCTCATAACCCTCTCATTTATCCGGTCCTCGTCTTGTGAATAATATATAACCGATTACTCGGTCATATTTATGACGAGTTACAATCACGAAGTTGATTTTGATTTCTGTGTATACCAATCTATCCCAATCTATCCGAGAAATTAAAACCTACACCAATGATAACGAACTGTCCATGACATATGTTACTGTATTTTAAAAATTGGGTACAAATTTTTAAACAAAACAGCATACAGAAAGTATAGGGTAAATTAGATAATTTTTAAAAAATAAAATCATAAATGTAAGTTTTCATTTAAAAAAAAAACCGCAGCCTTATAAGCTTTCTTAAACTCATTTCATATATCACATTATAATTATTAATTTTTTACAATAACTCAACCAATTTCTCATGTCACAAAATATATCATATATAGACATTTGATTTTAATTTTGAAAGAACTCACTACTTGTCATACTACCATTCTATATATTTTTATAAGTTATTATTTCAAACCTCAAAACCTTAAACCTAGTTTTCAAAATTTTAAACCTAGTTTTCATACATGCATATTCTATCAATCTTTTACTACAAGTAATATGAATCCTTCAACTTTCACTGATTGGTAATCTTCATTTATATAACTATAATGTATTAATAAAGTCAGAATATCTCATTATTGATCAAATTTTCCAAAAATGCACATATTAATCAATCTTAAAATAATATTTCTTTTCATGTCGCTATCACCATTTCATATTTTTCACATTATACATTCATACCTTTCACATCAATAAAATTTTATTAAACTCTATATTCACTTTATCTCAATATAATCCATTTCAAACTCATTCAATATACTCCACATTTTCATAATCATTCCATATATTCCAAATTCAAAGATTATACCTAATACATAAATATTCTTTTTTAATTCACTAAATCCAATACAAATTGTATTAACAATCAAATATAACAACTAAAGGTAATTATTAATAATAAAAGTTCAAAAATTAATAAAAAATTTCAAATAAAAACAAAAAAGAAAGGAGACAATTTTTAATTAGGTCACGTCCTGCGTCATAAGGCTCGCGTCGGATACTCAGATAGCTGAAAAAGAATGTTTGGTACCACAAAGCTCGTACTCGTTGTCAGCTAACCCAAGATCAATTTTTCTCGAAATATGCACGCTAATTTTTTTTTCAAAATGCACCTAAAAGATGAACTTTCTAAAGATTCAAGACATAAATTTACTTATGTTTTATTGTTTCTATTTTCCTTGTAAAGTTGTTTTGTTTATATTCAATATAGTACTTTTTAATGGATATGAACTAGATGTTTTTATTGACATCTATTATCATTAAGGTCCTCAGAAAAGAAGGATATCTGCCACCTCCGGCAGATCCGAACCTTAATCGAAAAATATATATTCTAACAATGTTTTAATTTTCAGCATCCCTCAACTAATTCTAAGTGTGAAGAATATAAAAAGAAGATATACTATTTTGAAAATATAAAAAATTTCAAATTCTTACTATTTTGAAATAAAATTTAAAATTCTCTATTTTAAGTAATCTAATTTAATTTCTTTTGAAATTTCTTACTCAACATGATTTACTGTAAAGTATTTTAAATTTTTTATATCCATCTAAATATACTATTAGGTTTTTTTTCCTCTTGAGATGGGTTAAACAATTTTAGTCAAATTTTCTTTACTCTTGTAACGGTAAAAAAAACAGCACTAAAAATTAAACTTAAGTATAAAAATTTAAAATTACATCTTTTTAAAAGCTTATTAATTTAACAGTACAGTAATCAAAGAGAAGTTTTAAAAAATTACATACACCAAAAAGATATTTTTCTCCTTCATAAATTTATGCATTCACGTAACAATGTGAATACATAAATTTTATGATTACAATTATCTATAAAAAAATATTATTCATATCATATCATTAAAATGTATATGCATAAAATAATTTAGATAAAATTTAATAAAATCATAACATTAAATATGTTTAAATATAAATAATAACTTAAATCAATTAAAATTCATTAATAATTTTTGTGTTTAATATATTTTAATGTGTAATTAATCTGGTTAAATTAAATGAAGATCTGAAAGAATTAAAATTGACTAAAGGATAAAATAATTCCATTGTTTTGTAAGAAACATAGATAATTGATACTCATACAATGGGAATGAGAAATTAGTTTAAATTGTGATAAAGGTATAAAAAAATCAAAGAAAAGATGAAATAATTTAATTCAAAAGATAAAGAAAACTCAAAATGTTAAAAAGATGTTTTAGAAGTATTTCCCAAAAGTTATTTGACAATTTTTAAAAGTGTTGAACTATATTTTTTATTGGATTATTTATTTTTAATCCCGTCCTTTCATCTAATTGTTCATTTGAAAAATTATGTTTCAGTTTGAGTTTGTAAAAAAAAAATAGTTGAAGGAAGATTTGTGTAAAAGATTTGGTGAAAATGCAAATATAGAGAAGTGAAAATACTATATTGAAAAGGTGAAAACACTTAACTAATCACAATACTAAATAATTATTTAGGTTTACAATGTCAAAAAGAATGTTTCATCTTATCTCAAAAAGATATTATATTCCCTTGAATTATAAAAGTATTAAAGGTTTGAGATAAAAAAAAAAAAAACAATTCTCATAAAAGAAGGAAGGGCACCAGCTGCTATCATTGGACAAATCTGACGCTGGAAGTGAAGAGTAGGCAATTTCAAATTTTTGTAATTTTGGGAACCCTAAACCCTAAAGCCCTTCACTTTTCTCAATCCTTCGACATGAGTATGACCCAATTCGCCATGGTATGCTTTTACGTTTCTCTGTTTATTTCTATCTATAGTTATATAATGGATGGTGCTCAAATGGATTTCAATCTTGAACTGCCATGCACTTCCCTTTTCCCTGTATTATCTATCAAGGTCGTAACAATTGCATTGCTAAATATTGAAGTTACAAATTTCTGAACCCTAGGATACGTGTTAGCACAAAGGTTGTTCCTTTTTCTTTCCCAATGTTAATTGAGGGCTTTTTTAAGAACATTAGTTTCGGTGGTGTCAATGTAATATCCTCATGTCTCATGATTTCGCTTGGCCTTTATGTTATTTATACTGGCATGGCGCTAAGTAACATCTCTTTAGAAGGACTTACCTTGCTGTGTTCAACATTTTAACTGAGTCCTAGAACTGACACTGACGTTTCTGTATTTCAGGTTGAGGAGTTGGCTTTTCTTGTTAAGGACAATCTTCCTTGCAAGCATCTAGTTCTCGAGATGGAAGAGGTTTTGGTTAACTTTCTTCAGGATGATCATTCTAGGTAACATTTGTGAGATAATTTGAGTGTGGTGTTTAACTTGAGTATTAGTGGCAGGTTTAGTTAATGCAAGTATTGATGTTTTACTTGTCTTGAGGGCATGGTTAAAGACAAATTTGAAGACTCAGTGGATCCCTGCACATCCTTTCAAAGGAAGGGGGGAGGGGGTGAGGAGGAATAATTCTAAACAATTTGATGTTTTTAAAGTTTCTCTTGTGTATGTTTATGACCCCTAAAAGTATGGAAAGCAATTTAATGTGTTAGAAATGAGGAAAAACATTATTGCAATTAGTGTTTTTAAAATTGGAGAAGCAATATTGCATCACAAATTTCAGGGAAAACGCAATCACAACACTGTTGTATTGTGGAGCTTGCAGAAAACACCATAAAGGTCATGTTACTTGTTGTGGCTGCATGTTGTGTCATGTTTGTGGGTTGGTGGAATCCATGGAGAGGGTAAGGTTTTCAGCTTTTTTGGAAAGGTGGAATCCATGGAGGCAGAGTGGATCTGATTTTGCAAGGGATGTTGAGAGTTCTATGTGCGTGAGTTTGGAGAAATGAAATCAAAGGAGACTGGGTTTGGTTTGCGTTAATCATAAGAGAGAGGGCTAAGTTTGAGTTCGATTCTTAAATTGACTCACTATACTTTAGTAATCTTACGTGCAACCTTTCACGTGACCATTTAAAACACTTCCATATTTCCTCAAGTGACCTCTTCTTTATTCTATTTAGTGTTTATTCACTTGGCCTTTGGAGTTTTAAACTAAACCCAGTTTTCTCCCTCATAATTTCTCTCTGAAGATTATAAAAGACTGTTTTAATCTCTCTCAAGGGCATAATCTTTTATAATATGATTTTATAATATGCCACTGTTATTTTTTCTATGTGTATATATATTATATTTCAACCACTGTGTGCCTTTTGCTGTTAGTATGCAATGCTATCTGCTATTTGATACAGTGGATATTTAGCTTTTCCCAATTTTCCATGATCCCATTGTTGACAACACTGGTTACCGATAAAAATGTTTTCAAATTCAATATAGTTAAATTTTGTTGCATGGTTCTTGTATGCAAAATAAAAGGGTTCATTTACCGCATTCTAAAAAAATATGACAAACATTTTAGCTTAACAATTCAATTATTAATTTTAAAACCAGATAGTGCATTTTCAAGCTTTCTTGCAATATAAATAGTCTTAAGGTCTTAATGTATGTTGATTAATGTGTAAAGGGGATTTTGTAAAAATGGCTCTAAAGCTTTGTCAGTCATTTATGGCATCTGACTATAGCTAGTTTTTGTGGCATTTAAGCACATGCATGGTGTGTTAAATAGTTGTTTTACAATGATTGGAAGTTTTTTCTGGTACTGGTATTATCTAATATGCTTCTTAATATCTGTTTTTATTGACTATAGTTCAGATGGGATCTTGGAATTGGAGCCAATGAACTCCTACAACCGTCTTCTTTTGCATCGCCTTGCTGAGATATTTGGGTACTCCTGAACTTTATTTTAGTCAATTTCAAAATTCCTTTCTGGTTTTGTTTTGAATCTGCTTCTACTTTTCTTTCATTTGATAGTTTTAATTGGTGCCAGGTTTGCACATGAGTCTGTTGGTGAAGGAGATGACCGTCATTTGATTTTGGAGAGATGTCCAGATACGTCCATGTAAATGAACTTCCCTTTGTTTCTCTCCTGCTATTCTTATATCTAGCATAGTTTGTGGATTACTTTATTTTATTGGTATTTCAATAATTATTGTATGGCCTCTTTTGCGAATAACATTTGTTTTGGATGGACTGCAGACCTCCAATCCTTGTTAGTGATATCCTATGGAAGGATGATGAACCTCAATCTCTGGTTACTTCCCACCAAATATTAAGGAGGAGCGAAGCCTCTCCAGGTAATGAATGCTACTGATTCTTAGATCAGTAGTTACCATAGCACATCATGTACAATAGTAACCAACATGTAGAATCGACCATTATCAGTAAGTTGGATATTTTTCTATGATGTGGTTCATGTTCTGGTTAGGTAGCCTTAATTTGTGTGATGTGTCTTTCAGTCTCGCAGACAAACAATGCATCGTTTTCAAAGTCATTGGAGGAGAGAAAAGCAGCTTATTTAATTGCCCGTGAGCGAATTTTCTCTGTGAAGTTGGAAGAGGTAAAAGAGCCTGGTGAACAAAAGCCTCGGAGTGTGCCTGTGGTTGCCCGCAGAATGATTGCTCATGCACTGGGTCAAAGAATTCATACAAAGAATCAGAATGGCTTGGCTAGTGACAGTATGAAGGATAGAGGCCTCAAAGATGAATTGAATGCTCAACATAAGAACAGTGAAGTGTCCAATCTCACCAAAGATTGCGAAGAGTTTTTACACCTAAGAAGGAATCCAAACAACAGAATAAGAAACACTAGCAGTTCTAATGCATCCTCACATAATAAAAGGAATGATCAAACTCCAGTTGACAAAGAGTTGCCTCTATCCTCTCAAGATAGAAAACAAGGGCAAAGTGTAAACAAAGACTACATGAAAAAGGAGCACTTGGGAGCTGCAAAGAGAATGTTTGCTCATGCTTTAGGAGTGCAATCTGTGAAGGATGGTTCAGTTCCTAGAAGTAGAAGTGAAGAAACAAAGAGGAATTGAGCTGAGAAGGTTTTGATATATTTAGAGCAGAATGAAATTCTGTTGCTCCAAATGGACCTCTTAATAGGTGCTCCCCCGGTTTCAAATTTCAATCACAATCATGAAGATGAGTAATTGAGCATTCTTTGCTCAGGAGATACATGCAAATGACTATCCTAGTATTATGTTGGTTGCTTAGCTCTTCTGTGACTGCTGGAGTAACTTCCCTAGCAGCCAAGTCAAAGGGCATCATGAAAGCACTATTCAGAATCAAGTATGACCTGTTTTGGTTATGTTGGAAGATGAAGGAACAGGCTCTGGTGCTTTGGTTCGTCAGCTATTTGTTAGACATGCAGTTCTAGTTCATGCTACTTGTGTTTAGTTTGTTCTGTCTATGTGATGGTTTTCATTATGGCTGTTTCAGGGGCTAGGGGCAATGCTTGGTTTCCCCTAACATGGAGGGTGTTATGTATATAATATTTAAAATTAAAATCATAAATTTAATGTTCCATGCTTAGAAATTCCAAATTTCTTCCTTGTAACCCTTATGATAATTGTGTCATTGATTTGTAGCTGTTTGATTTTGGAAATATCTTCAATCTGTAAGAGGATAGTCTATATTTACTATATGAGAATAACTACATGGCTAGTTTTAGGCCATTAACGCATTTCTGGCTTCAAGCTTTGCCAGGCCTCAAAAGTTTAATACGTTAAGGTTTAAGAATAATGTTAATTTAAACAAATAAATAAGTCTTAATATATATTTTTGAAATATTATACGAAGTTTAAATGCTTTTACAGAAAAGTGTTATAGCACATCAAAATATGATTATTTTTTTTTTTAAATTCATCCATTAATTGCAAATTTTTATTAATAGTACAAGCAATTGTTGCTATCACTCACTTTTTAGTTTCAAAACTGAAGTTGTTAAAATCCTAGTTCGAATTATGTCTTGAGGTGAATTAATTAAATCAGTTATCTGAGCCACTGAAAGTGAAATGTTAAAGTGAAGATAATAAATATTAGAATAAGCTTAGTACGATTTTCCTTAAGCCCAACATTATACAAATAAAAATTCAGTATAACTTTCTACTTTATCAGTTATTGGATGGGCAACTTAAATTACAAACAATTTTAGAAATGAAAAATGAAATTGCGTTTGACTAATAACTTTTGGATTAGACAATTTAGAAATCTTTTAAAAGAATAAGTTTTAAATTAAAAAATTCAGTTATCATTTATACTTTTAAATTGTACATTCCAAAAACCATTAAAATTATACAATTTAAAAATAAAAAAAATAACTTTCAAATTATACAATTTAAAAATGTATTTTAAATTATTCAATCTATTTTTTTAAATGATTTTCAAATTATATAATTTAAAAACCAATAATGATTTCCAGATTGAATAATTCAAAAACTTTTCTAATTAGGCAATCCAAAAAACACTTTTGATTTTACACAATCTTGAAAGGATAAAATGAAAATTTTTATATTTATGGAAGTGCAGGATCAAAATATGGAGGTGAAGAAAGAAATGGCCACAATTTAACTCGGTAAGAAGTGATCCACGTTTGCTATGGGGACAAGCTGCTGATTACCGAAAACTTAACACAGTTGTACTGAATGAATGTACTTCTAAATATTAATTTTCAAAAATACACAAATAGGAATTTAAAAAATTATCAAAATTCATTTTCAAAAACAATATATTTAGCTAACTATTAGTCTATTACTTTAAACAGTTGCACGGTTGCCACAAATTTGATCTGGCTCCCACGGTAGGTTTAAAGCATTTGAATCTCAACAATTATCCCCTTTGTTTACTATCGTAATTACTCAGCAGATCCATATACATGATGGGAACTCGGAAAGTATCAATTTTCAACACATAAAAACAAAGGATAAATTCACCCAAAAATGTGGAACACTGGGTGGTGACATGACTTGCAACTATTAATTAGCATTGTGTCGTTTATAGTACAAGACCCTTTCGTTCAATTATCCTGCAATCCGCAGTGAGTGCTCAGGGACTGTTGCAACATTAGCCGAGTATAAAACACAGGAGCCATGGCCAACACTAACATGCTTGCCAACATTGTCCATCACATCTCAATGTCTTCAAGATCAGGTAGGGGAAACCGAAGAATTGCAGCAATGCCACTTATCTGGGCTAGTTCTGTCCATCAATATAAAGTTGACATGTTCAATTTCAAACAGACAGAAAACTAGAACATAAATGTTTGTGCAGAAATTGATTTACTTCTGTGAAGAAGCTCTAAATAACAAAAAGAGGAAGAAAAAAAGAAGATAACGTTTTAGTTTATATATCGTAATCTTATTACTTCTACCTTCTTTTTCAATAATTGTTCACCATTCCCAGTTAATGAATTTCTAGGATAAATAATATCCCGCACTCCACTCATTCCCCAAAATAGTAAAGAATAATGAAAGTAATAAAACTTACGCTCTCCAGAGACATGCATGGATGAAAATACATGGACAGATCCTCCTGAATCCTTAACAGAGTTTACCAGGTTAACAAACTTCTGTCTTGTTGCTATATCTGAATTCCTGTAACCAAAAGGATATAGCGAAGACACAACTCCATCACAACATCAAACAGAGAATTTTCTGGCTTAAATTCCAAATCCCAAGCTAACAAATAGGATGGTAAAAAAAATGCAAAGATAAAGTTAAGTTATGATGCTATACGGGCTCAAAAGTAAACACCAAAATATATTTCTATAAAACAAAAATTGAAGTAAAAGGTAGTTTGTAAATAAGTTTGGTCTAAACCATTTTCAAGGATGGACAAGAGATACACAAGATACATGACTAAATTAAAACAAAAACGAAGGATGCGGGAAGCCAAAGTATGAATCAGAAAGAACGATCCAGCATGTTGTCTTTTCATTCAGAATATTTTATGACATACAAACCTGAAAAGATCATCTGTAATGAGAAGAGTTTGAACAGCTAGGCGTTCATTGGCAACCTCAACATGTTTCATTCCATAGCAAGCGCGTGATGGATCCTGTTTTACACCAAAGATATTCAATCAGATTTGCTATATTTCTGAAAATGCAAAATTTAGGTAAGCTGTTTTTACACCGTTGCAAAGACAATAATTTAAGGGAGAAACATGAGTATGCTAAGATGATGCTTCCTTAGATTTTGATTCTCTCTCGAAAGCAGATTTTTAATGCTTCATTGTGCACAAGAAAAAGAGAAAAGGTACTTCTGTAGTACAGACAGGAAAATGACGGTTTCCCATGATAAAAAAATATTAGAATGAAAAACAGAAAGGAAATTTGATGGAAGACGTACTCCTCTCATGTAAATTGATAAAGTAAACGTCTAGCTCAAAATCATTATTAGACCAATTCATCATGCCACCGTATAAAAGATCAATACTCTTCTTTTACGCATATGACTATGAGCAAATAGAAGTTAAGCAAAGATCTTATTGATCCACCCAAACTTAGTGTCTCTAACTCATTTTAAAGTTCAACTAATTCGGAAGAAATTAAAATATAGGGATATGATATGACATTCTAATCATAAAAATAGGCAAGGTAAAACAAATGCATCTCAAAAAATAGAACCTGACATTTGAAAGCATGTTGTAGAAATCCTTCATAACTCGAACCTGAAGGAAAATAAAGAATAAAGCTTAATCCACGCTCAATAGAAAATAAGTAAACATAATACGGAAATTTTTCAGTAGTTGCAAACAAAAAAGTAAAAGATAGGTACTGATTCGGTTTTGATGGTACCTCTTGTGCTGCTTTGGTATCTTTTATCAAATTCATGACATTTGGAGCATCCAAAACCTCCCTTAAACTATGCCTACACATAATAAATAATAAAGAGATAAGATAAAGAAAATACAACAGTACACACAAGCAATTGAACAACAAAGTTAATCCTTAAAACAACAGTGCGTTAATCTATGTTTGCAGCCATGTTGTTTAGTCAATATCTAAATAAATGGATGTCTTTGATAGTCACCCATGAGACTTGGCATTCACCCAAAACCCTTATATATGGAGCAGATACAATGGCAAAAATATTTTAATCACCAGCCTCAAATAATGTGTATAACTTTGTTAAATGAACTGTTAAAGGTAGGCATATTACACCAGCATATCACACATGAGAAAGATTACGCAAGTCAAGCCACAGTTAATTGATCAGCAAGCACAACAATCTTCACGTGTTTGTGTTAATTCTAATTTGCTCATGAAGCTTTTGTAACATCCTAAAAGAGTAGGAAAAGAGAATATGCAAATAAACAAAGCAACTATACTTGTATCCTGAAGTTGTATGCACAAGAATGATGCGTGATTTGTTTTCAATAATAGGTCGCAACTGTCTTCGTTCTGCCTCCAAAAATAAGTGACGATGAAACTGATCCTGAAACAGAAACAGAGGCTTAATATAGGCATAATAAACACTTCTATTAAACCACTAAAGATGATTTTTTATTATTAATAATAATACATACATGCAAACACACACTATCAAATTTGTAAATATTCACCATGAATGAAGCCCAATAAAGCAAACAGGAAATAATTGCTCACCTTTGTAAATCCTGGACTTGCAATTACAGCACAACGAACCACGTTGAAATCAATATGTTTCAAGAAGGCCTAAACAGATTCGTAGAAGTCCAGTAAATTTGTCAATGCCCCTTTCCCACATTTTTTGTTGAAAGTATATATATATATATATTAAAGGTAAGAAAGAAAGACTGGCAAAAGGTCTAGATATGTTCTCTTAAGCAAGAGTAAAGAAACATAGAAAAGACATTCATTCATACAATAAGGTGAATTGATAACTAGCATTCTCATCCAGGCCTCTAATATTATAAAGCAAGATGCCCATATTTGGTACATGGGTATGATATTATTACCATGAGCATCTCATATTACTAGGGGAATTCAAAACTAGCTACACATATATAACGTAACAACAAAAATCAGGTGATAGAGCTTTAAGGGGTATTTGTATTTGCATTATATCATTAGCTTTAATTTCATAAACACCCTTAATTCAAAAAGAAGTTTTATAAATCATAGTAAATCCATTTCCATTTTCTTATATGGAATATGTATAACTAATGAGAATAAATGCTAAAGATAAAAAATCTATGTCCTTATTTACCTGCAAAACATTCTCGAAGAACTTATCCAAAGCCTACAAAAGGGAGGGGTGCTTTAGAATTGTATCACTCAAGTTCTATAATTCATTCACTAACATGTTACAATAGAGTGCTAGATCATACTTTCTCATAAGCAGCAATTGCATGCCCATGCTTGCGAGGAATAGATGTTTCTATCCGTGAACGAGTAACAGTCATACTGTTTTATTGGACATAATAAGATGAGTTATTTCATTGTAATGACAGAAGTACATGGCGAAAATACACTAAAGTATCAAAAGGCAGAACGTGTATTTAATTTCCAGTGTGTGGTTACCCACAGAAATCAAACAAAAATAACAGTGACCATGTTTAATAGTAGAGTGCCGAGGAAATTATCTTATGAATAAAATGGTATTATAAGTAATATATATAAACGAAACCTAGAAAACTTATGGCTAACCTTCTACCAACAAGGAGGATATGAGCTAATCCTTCTTGCATCAACACCACCGCTAGATCAGCACTAGCACCAGGATCTGCAAAATTTATGGAATTTTCATTCACAGTTTTGATTACTAAGATTTACACCAACAGTCAAACAACGAAAGACCAGATGAGGATTGTTAATTCCGTGTCTGTTTGAAAAATATGACCGGTTCTATGTGAATAATTTATTTCATTCTTTCCACTATTTTTGCTAAAGCAACTTAAAGGTGTGCAGGAGATTTAAGACACCACATAGAGTAGCAATTCAACAATTTTATCAATTGATAATAGGTAAAGTAATATCTTCATTCTTCAAACTAGCATATTTTGTAATTTCCACACACACAGATTACGTTACTAAAATTTCCATAATTATAAAAGAATTGAGACATTCATATAACTTGATATGTACCAGAGGCCTGCTGTAGTACCTCCAAAGCCAAAGAATCCCAAACATCCTACAAGAGGCAGAATATAATCCTCAGTAATCATGAGAAAAAAGGGTACGGGGTTGGGGGGGGGAGGGAACTATCCAAATGTGATTTTCATAAAGATTCCTCCCCACTCATTCTTTGACATTCTAACCATAATCGCACAGTGATATATCCAAGCAAAAGGCCTAGCTTATATGCATGTGAAGCAAATATTTAACAATGCGAAATGAATCGTAACAAGAAGCACAACGATTCAAAAGAAAATACCTTTCTGACCACAAACGGTCGCTGCAGTTCAAGTTCTAGAGTATGGAAAGCTCCTATCTGCAACGTGTTACAAAGATGACAACTTAAGTTTGGCAGTAACAATCCGGAGATAAAATCAGGATGACAGTTGCTGCTGTTCACTACCTTGACATGTTCATTCTCTAAAATGTTCTTTCCACGAACACGCAGAATAGAACCTTCTTTGTCATAATCAGCAACCTAGTATAAAACAAAATCAAGATAACACCAAACCTGAAAAAACTATCAGAAATCCTATGGACAGCACAAAAATACCTCTTCCACTTTAATTTCCAATTTGAGCTTAACGCGCTCGGCATCTCGACCGCCATGAGCGGCTTCTCTAACAACCTTCCTATTACAATTACAACAAGCAAGAAAACGAGAGGAATATGAAAATTGAAAAACAGTTTATGCGATCAAAGAAAGCGATAATTGAGAGAAAAAGAGCACCTAACAGTAACGGCCATGACAGAGTCTCCGGGAGCAATCAAGTTATACGCAAACCACAGATCATCGGTATCCACCGCCACCATCTGCACAGTGCACAGAATAAACGTGAAGAAGAAATTTGAAGGAATAGAGAACGAAACTGAAGTCTAGAGAATAGCAATTGAACCTTAACGCTACCAGGTCCATTCGGAACGAGGTCTTTGCGAACGATCCTCATGGCTGTTGATACAACACCACACTTTCTACCCTTTTCTTTCTCCTTCAAACTACGCTTCTACTGCAGGCAGGCACATGCACTCACTGTCACCAAAACATAGATCGGGCTTTTGCTTTTAGCACCCACGCAATTACTTCCTGCACCTCCCTATTCCATTCCAATCTTTCGTTTTGATACGAAAATTTTCAAATTTTAAAAAGTTAAATATATTAAATTTCAATTGTTTTTTTATTTTGAAGTATTTATTTTTTTAAATATTTCATATAGATAGAGCAATTCAAATTTATTAAATTTTAATTTTTTTAAATAAAATATTTTAAGTATTACCATATATAAAAATAAAAAATATAAAAATTGTTATTATAACCTTGCAGACATGATTTAGACATAAAGAAAAAACAAAAATATGGTTGACATTGACCTAAAACTTATTTTATTGACATTGATAAAATTGGCCAAACATTAATTTATAAATAATAGGAATCCAAACAACTTAAAAAATAATTATTTTAAAAGCAATATAAATTTGGATTGCTTGCGATTCCAAAGGTTGAAGTCCAATCTTTCGATTAATATTTATGGTGAATTTTAAGCTAGACGATGCAAAAAGTGCTTCACTCCTTCATCATCAAATTAGACCATTATATTTCATATTTTAAGTTTTTACAACTTAAAAAATTAATTCAATTATTTAATTATATATTTTATTTTTTAAGACTTTGAGTTTTATACAAACCACCACGTGAAATTTAAGATCTCATGAAAAAAAGAACGAACTTTTTTGTTACAGAATTTAAACATAAGAAATCTATACATATGTGCATCTATTTTTACTTTATAAAAATAATACAATTATCGCTTTAAATTTATTTTTTAAAGTTTTGTAAAAAAAATTAAATCATAGAAAAAAATTGTAAGTTAAAAAGAGAAAATAAAAATAATGAAACCTAATGAAGTTAAAAAATATTATAATATAAATAAATATGTTTCTTAAGAATTGAGGATTTATAACCACAAAGACTATTTATCTTTAAATTATCAATTTATAACCTCGTTATTTCTTTTCTCTAAATGATATATAGATAAATATGAAAAAAATATACAAAATATAATAACATTAAATTTTTTTAAAAGCATATAAAATGATGTCAATAAAATTTATCATATTTTTGTATATTTCTTTTCTAGTGTATTTTATTTAAATTATTTACAGTAAACTAATAGAAATAAAATTAAATAATAATAGTAAAAAAATAAAATAGTTCAAACAGAAATGAGAATAAAATTTAAAAAAATATAATTACTCTAAAATTTAATTTTTATTTAACTATGATCTTATTATATCTTCTAAAACATAAAACTAATAACTATTATCTTATAGCAAAGATATATTAATTTATTAAACTATAAACTATAAGCCACCAAGTCAGTTCCTAACCGTGGAAGACTGGCTTCAGGATACGGAGAAAGCGAGAGAGAAAAATAGGAAAAGAAACAGGATAAAGAAAATTTAAATTATGAAAAAAAATACTAGAAAAGTATAAAAAATAACTTGATTATATTTTGAAGTGTTGTACATATTTTATTGTATTTAATCATATTTTTATATAATTATTATATTGTCAATATTTTATTAACATTTGTGTTATATAATTAGTTAGGTTTTTCGCTAAAAAAAAAGTTATTCATTATAATAATAAATATACGAATAAATAATAATAATAATAATAATAAATGAATGTATTTTATTTATTATTTATTTTTTTTCTCTTTCATTTAATTCAAATAATTTTATCTTTACTTTCTTTCTTATTTCATTTTCCAATTTTTTTTCTATAACTCGAGCCAAACAAATAAATAAATAAATGAAATATAAACAGGATCGAGTAGGCATTTCTATACCTTAGATGAGACTGACATAAAATAAATAAATGGTAAAACGAATTATGAACTTTGTTTGATTATTTTATAAATTATATAAGCAATAATTTAATATAACTATAAAAATCACACATATATAAACACATATTTAAAGAATGACTTTTGTTTCTTCAAATTCTTTAATTTATTAATTATTAAACTTAGGAGTATTGAAGAGATGTAATTATCAAAAGGGAAATGTATGATATATAATATAAGGTTTTATTTTATGTTTTTGAAAGGAATTGATAGAGGGTCAGAACTTAAAAAGAAAACTACTTAAATTATTATATTTCGAACATTTATAATTATTTTATAAAAAACAGTAAGAACTCATGTATGTATAAAAAATACTATAGTACACTGTGAAATTAATATTGTAATGCAAAGTGGGTTAAAAAGGAGTTTTTTTTTTTTTTTTAAA
>Ga0209489_104897_pt1 | contig 24040 bp, 13 predicted proteins | sample SiratrowhiteBW_FD_187527 | JGI IMG/M metagenome (GOLD analysis project Ga0209489, IMG submission 187527) | Root nodule microbial communities of legume samples collected from California, USA - Siratro white BW (SPAdes) (version 2) | ecosystem: Host-associated > Plants > Roots > Nodule | place...
CCCCAATCGTGCTCTCCCTTGCACCTTTCTTAAACCCCACTTTCCTTAATTTTAATAGTTTAGATCAAGTTTTAGAATTTTCAGGATTAATAAATTTGTCACCTTTAATTTTATGTTAGGAAATGTAACGCTAAATGAGGTTTAAAAACTGAAAAAGAAAATGTTATAAGTCAAAATCAAGTAGAAAGACCACGAAGACACTAAATACTTTAGTATGAATAAAAAAAAAATATGTTTTTATATTTATAACACATGTAAATGTGTGTGAAGAATTAAAAATACACTAGATTTTAGAGACATGTGAAAATTTATTGATATATGAAATATAATTACATTGAAATTAACCATTTATCTTTGTAATTAAAATTTATTATGGTGATTTAAAGTTAAAATCAATTTTACACTTGCTTAATATTTATATAAAGTAAGTTTTTCTTATTTGAATAATATAATAAATTCCGTTGTCAAAAGTGAGTAAAGGTGTACGATCCTTTTAATTAAGCGATAGAAATAGAGACTATACTCCAATTGTTTATAAGTTGTTGTCAAGTGAGGATAGGCAAAGGAGAGTATCATCATGTAGCAGGATACAAATAAGTCAGTGAAATAGGACTAAGAAGTGTACAACGAAGCATGTGTGGTATGTAAGCGAAAATGGATCACATGGGTTTATATTAATGAAGTAACTTTGAAAATATATTAAAATTTTTAGAAAATAATTTATAATATTTTATATCTTATAAAAAATATCACAAAAATTATTTATAAAATACACATACGATTAATTATTGAATGTTTGTTATTAATTAAGTTTAATATATGTTATTAGTGAATTTCCACCTTTGATAGACTGAATTCTAATAGTGGATGTTCAATTTAATGTGATAGATTGAATTTTAACCATAACTGTGGATGTTTGAACCACCTTATGTGCTTTATTCGTTACTCTTTCTTACTTAATCATTTAATTATTTTTGTAAGTTCTTCATTATCGTTCTTTACTTGTTTGTGTGGTAATAAATTTGTGAGCTATTTCCTAACAAACTAGTGTGGTGAATGTGGAGCAAGGAAACTCAAGTCAATCATCATGACTTCCACAAAGTATGAGATTATGAGATTGAAAAATTCAATCATTCTATAGATTCCTTTTGTGTACTTGCTTTAAATTGTATCTTAATTTTGTTGCTTAATTTCTTTTATGTTTTGTCATAAAATCTATCATTTGATGTTGTCCATACTAAATTGTGCATTTTAAATTTTAGTTTTTTACTCCTAAGTTATTGAAAATTTCTTTCTTAATACTTGAAAGAACTTATCTCTTCCAAAGGTATCATTTTAGGTGTTGGAAGAAGAGCTAGTGGACAATTATCATGGAAGCAAAGGAAAGCAACATTGAAGTGTCCAACACTTGAGAGAGGAGTTAGATTAAACTCACCAAATTTGAAAACAAGAAAAACCAAAACAAAAGAGCTAGTGACGAAATTCTCCATCACGAATCCAAAACTTTGTAGCAAAAATCTATTGATAGCAAGAGTTCATTCTTTTTAATTTCATCTTGTCACAATTTTTTTTCTGTATTTCTTTTGAGTTTTTGTAATTTTTTTCTTTACTATAGTGTGTAGGACAAATGCCTATGGTGCAATCTCATCTCCGTAGCTAAACTTTATAATAGAAAAGTGTTTAGACTTGTTAAAGTGTTCCAAAAGACTCCAATTTTCACCTAGACCTTCACTTAGGAACTTGTCTAATTTTTTTTTTTAAGATATCATTACTTGAAATATTTTTTATTTTCTTTCAAATTTAGTAAGCATGTGCCCAACAAACATTTAAGTATCCTCATGTAGACCTATGGAGTCCAACGTGAGCTTAGACTCATAGTAGAGGGTCTTATTTCCTTGTTATCATAAATGGTTACTTTTGGAGGATGTGAATCTATATCTTGAAAAGTAAGAATGAGAATTTTTAGGGGTTTAAGGAGTGACACATTTTGATGGATAATCAACAGGGGATAAATGTGCTCAAGATAGATAATGGATTGGAATTTATTTGAGGGGAGTTTAATGAGTTTTTCAGGTAGAAGGTATAAGGAAACATAAGACTATCGTAGGTACACCACAAAAAAAAAAGGTTTGTTGAAAGGATGAACAAAACCCTTTTGGAATGTGTGGTGTGTATGTTGTTGGGGCTGGTTGCCTAAGTCCTTGTGAGAAGAATTTGTAAACATTGTTATCTACTTGATTAACAAGAGTTCATAATTTACTTTGAAGTTTAAGACTCCTATGTAGGTGTGAAGTGGAAGACCAACATATTATGAGAATTTGAGGGTGTTTAGCGCTTTTGCATTTTCAAATGCCAAGAAAGATAAACTAGAAGCACAAGCTAAGAGTATCTTCATTTGATACATAGAAGGTATGTAAGGGTAGACGCTTTGTTAGCAGGGAGGTCACATTCAATAAGACTCGAATGACTATGGTGTGTAGAGATCTAGAGAAAGATAAGGAGAAAGTCTACATTGAGCTGGAGTGTTTTGGTGATGTATTAGACTAGTTGGAGGTGTCAAACAATGAAGCATCAAGCAATGCAAACTAATATTCTACCTTTTACTCAAGAAGGCCAAGACGTGTAAAAGTTGACTCCAACTATCAGTTTTACATGATAAGGAGAGAAGGTCAATCAAACCTATATAGAGGTTTGGATATACTAACCTTATCAGCTATGTTTTGATGGCAACTAAAGATATATAAGGTTTAGAGCCTAGAAGCTTCTAGGAGGCTATAGAAGACGTAGAAAGCCAACAATGTCATGTTGCTATGGAGGAGGACCTTAAATTTTTGAAGAAAAATTACATGTGAAAGCTTGTTGATCTGCCAAGAAACTAGAAGGTGATAGGATGCAAGTGGGTGTTCCAGAAGAAGGAAGGAATACTAAGTGTAGAGGATCGAGGTTTAAGGCGAGACTACTGGCAAAAGGTTTTACACAATTATAGGGGTAGACTATAATGAGATATCCTTAGCTGTGGTAAAACATTGTTCAATAAGAATTTTAATGTTAATTATTAATTGGTACAATATGATGTAAGAGTGATTAAATGTAAAGAAAACTTTTTTTTATATGAAAACCTAGAGGATTATGATTATCGACTTTAGATCATGTTTAACAGCTCTGTTAAAGAGCTTAGTCAGACGATGAAACATCATCTAATGGAAGAGAACAAAAAACTATCTACTAGAGAGAGTTTAGTAGTGTTAAGACTAGTTATATCATCTAGTGTGTCTTGTTGTAATTGTCTTAAAAAAAATTTTAACAATTTTCTATTATTCTAGTTCTTAAGTTCTATATATAGAGATTATTGTGTGTATAAATAATATGTTATATATTGTGAGATTGTTTATGTGTAGAAACTTCCAATGATGATAAAATGTTTTCTTTCAATCTTGTTCTCATGTTTTCTTTCTTGTTATTAAAAGTTGCAAACCTAACAATTAACCTATTATATTTCTTCATTCTTTTACGAAACATACTCCAAGATGCCTAACTTTTGTAAGCTTCATTTTCTAACTTCTTTTTATGGATTGCATAATCATTGAATTTGTTTAAAGTTTTCTATGTGGATTCATTATTTTTCATCTTGAACAATTTATACTTATGAGTCAAGATGTTGATTTTGGTTCACGAGACACTTTTTAGAGTGTGTCATATTTCATTGGCTATTTCGTAGCCTATTTCAATATTCTGGCAAATAGAGTGAGTCATTTTTGCTTAAGGCACATGGGATGAATTATTTTGTTTTGTAAGATAGAAGATATCTTTATTCTTTTTTAAAATCCTTTTACCAAGTGCGTTTGTTTTTATAGTTTATAGTTTGAGAAGTTTTATCCATGAGAATATGTGGAGTATCTTAAACAATGTATTAAGTATCTACATTCGCGAACTTCATAAAATATCTCATCTTATTCTAATAATGTATTATGTATCTATCTATACAGATTCTATAAAATACATCATCTTCTCCTAGTAATAACAATTTCTATAAAATTCCGATATATTTAAATTATATCATTTTGGATAAATTAAAATTTTAAATGTAAGTTTGAATCTCATATGGAATATACATAAACTAAATGATCAATATATAAAAAAAAATTCTAAAAAAATCATTGTCACCAAATTTTAAATTAACTTTAGTCACTCAACCTACACCAAAATTAACTCTCTCTCCTCTAATAATATTAATAAAACTGTTTTTAACTATAAAACATTTCGAACTAGTGTTAGGTATGTTTTAGAGCTTATTTGAAATTAATTTTCTCATATATTTATATGTTTTGCAATGCATAATTTATTTTGAGAAGTGACATGATGAGAATGCAAGATCTAAACTTGACAAGTCAGTTTTTCAAAAGAGAAAAGCAATCGGTGATTGTAATCATACATACTAACGGAAAGTCCTACCTCAGTTGAATTGTTTTGTTCTTTAGGTTTGAATTTTATTTTATTGTTATGTGGCGTTCATTTTTAGCAGATAATAGACTGCCTTGTGATGTCTGATTCATAACAATAATTGAAATTATGGTTATGATGAGATTCTAATTTTCTACTACAAATTTTCAATCTTTTATGAAATGCATGGTGGTAATTGGTGGACATTTTCTTACTCATTATAATGCTGGGTTTCTAATTAACACCAGTCACTGAAAAGGGCGAGAGAGAAGAAGTAAACAGACATAGGGGGTATCTTTTTTACTTTGTGGGGGCATTGACATAACAAAACATCGCCGTTTTGAATGCTTCTGAAAGCTAAATTTCATTGTTTCGATATTGGGGAACAGTGAGCTAGCCAAAAACTAACAATTTATATAATTTTTTTATTTTTTATGTTTCTCTTTAATGCGTAATAAATACAATACAATAAAGTATTCGATAGATGACAAAGCCTATTTGCTTCTGTAATTGAAAAAAAAAAGAAAAAAAAATCCCTTTTTCCTTTCAAAACCTCAATTTGGCTTTGGAAAAAGAGTGTGAATACAAACGAATCTAAATGAGGTCCCTCCCAATCTTAGACAACTACACCTCTGAGTTGACTCCTCATGAAGAATAATAGCTTCTCTGCAGTTTTTTTGTATCTTTATAAATGCTTTTTTCTTCCCCATTTCCCTTTAGTATATAAATAAAACTTCGATTTACTAGCAAAGAGGAAGTTAAGGACCAAACTTTAATTATTGAGTTACATTTGATATTTTACTATTGTTAATTATATTTTATAACATATACTTGTTTGTTTTTTTACTATGAATTCTTTTGAGAAGTGATATGTAAGAGATTTAAGATCATTAAACCATGAATGAATTATTATATAAGAGATCACGATATAATCTCAAATTAAAAATCTTGAAATAAGCTAGGTTAATTAGTATATTTTTTAAAGAAGTCAATTCAATGTATAAAGTTTAAATACTATTCATTAATTTGACCTGAACATTATAAAAACATAAATTTGAATGTTGTTAATTAATTCAATCAGTAAAATTAGCATTTTTATTAGTTAATTAGTTATTGAATTTTTGACATAATTGGTTAAATATTTTGTTAACGTTACAACAAAAATTATCATCGACAACGGTTAAACATTTGGTGTTAGAAAATTTGTATTACTCATCAATTTAATTCCAAACAGTATATATCTTCATTAATCATTTTATTTTCTAAAATTTGTTATGTGTTTTCTCAAGTTTTTGTTTTTCTCACACTCAGTTCACTCTCTCTCTCTCTCACACACACACACACATTCTATATATAATCATTACTTGATAATTTAACTGTTAAATTAAATTGAAAAGCCTAAATTAAAGCACTTAAAAATTTTTAAATTCAAGCATTATGTAAGTATTAAATTCCACAAAGTTTACTAAAAAAATTAAGTCTTTAAAATATCTCAATTATATATATCGTGTTCTAAAATAGTTTAATTATCACGTTACTCTTCTTGATGTATTGTTTGTTCAATCACCATCACCTATTTAGCTTTTATATTTTTAAGAATATTATTTATTATAAATATATTTAAAACTATTTATTTATTATAAATTTCGTGAAGTTAAAATACTACTTAAATTTCAATGACTTCTTACTTGTAAAATAATTTCAACAATTTATTTACTAAATTTCAATAAACACTAGTTAATTTAATCCTCAGTTTAAATACCAAATTGAATGCGTGTACCAAACTAGAAGATAATATATATGGATGTAAAAAGGTGATCAAAGTCCAGGAATAAATTAAATTTTGTAATATCAACCACTAAATTGAATAATATTTGTTAAACTAATTAATGTCTAAGTGTAATTTTAAACACACTTAAAAACTTTCAAATAGATGTTTAATGAAAAAGACATAAAATCTTACTTCCGAATTTTGGAAAGTGTATCTGTTTAGTGATGCAAATTGTTTTTAAACTTTTTTAAGAATGTATGTTAAATATTACATTTTTATGTATTTTTAAATATAAGTGTAAATTTTAACTACTTAACTGGAAGATTTTTTTTTAATATTCCGACTTTAATTAATGTCTGATTTTTTATTACATATTTTTTTTATGAAGATGATAGTTAAAAAAGTATTAAGAAACTAATGAAAATTAAAACTGATGTAAAAGTTAACGTGTGAAATTAGTTTTTTTTTTTACCTATAAATGAGAACGAATGTGGTAATTTTCAAAACATTACGACAGTTAAACAAATGTTTTACTCCACCAAATGAATGGCGTGAGGACAAGATGAAAGACAAGTGATATTTTTTTTCTTCTAATTGTTATATCCTAATTGATTTTAAATTTAAAAAATAAAGACTATTTAATCTAACTTCAAATTAGATGTCACATAATTAACCTTGTTTGACTTCATGTAAAACCAAATATACTGTGATGCTTTCCCTACTGTTATTTTCAATTTGCATCAATGTCGACATGAATCTAATATAAGAAATGAGACTAACGTAAAGAAAAAAAAATTATTATATGAACTTTATTTGTTTTTTTTTTAAAGCTATGAACTTTATTTGTTAACATGTTACTCTCCTTTCAAAACAATTAAATGTATCGTTTGGAAGGATAACACTACCTTGTAAAAAAATCAAAGTTTATTTTCTTAAAAAGTGAACACTTAATAAAACCCAAAGAGAATCATCTCAAAGTAACATGCTTCAGGTTCCCCAGTGAAAAGTAACATGTTTGTAATTATGTTGTGATTCTTACATAAACCATGTATGGTGAGTTAAGAATAAAACTAATATTAATTGGAAGCTCAATTGGGTATGCAGAGCCCAATATGAACAGCTTTTTAACACGACATCCACTAATGCTACATTACAAAAAGTATTATTATTTGAATGAATAATAGCATTAAATTTTTTGTGAAGAAAGAAAAGGAAAAACTGTTGAATCCGAAGTTGAGTAAAGAGTATAAAAGTGAATAGGTGTGATGGTGAGAGGTGAGGTGAAATGCAAGCATGGTGGGATTTTCATTGTTGTGATTTTGAGAGAGATGAGAGTGAGAATCGAGAAATCATGTGGTTGTGCAGTAATAGAATCGGAGAAGGGAGCATATAGACAAAAGTCATAAACATGTCTGCATATGGGAGGGGTATAAGGCTATATAAAGTCTTTTCTCACTGTCTGATAAGCCTAAACTATGACCAAGGTTTTCAATACATAGTGCCATAGTGGACAGTGGACCACAGATATCAGCCACGCAGCTTTAACCATTGCTTAAGCCCCCAAAACAAGCAAACAAAACATCTTCAACGTCACAAAACCATTTCTTGCTACCATACTTCAAACATCACAACAATTAGAAAACCTTCCAAATTAACCATCTTTCTCTATCTTTACCCTAACTAATCAACCATATTTATTAGACTTTATATTTGTGTCAGAATCTTAAGATTATATATTATCCCTCAATGTTGTTATGTTATGGATAGTGGCTGTTGGATTGAAGAATAGCAAAAAGAAGTTATGTCCCTCTATTAATAGTACGCGCTATCGATCTAGTGTCAACATATTTTGGCACATTCAACGCATTTATGGTTGTTGAATGAAGAATGGTTGAGTGAGATCTTGAGTATTTATTTAAAGTTTAATAGAGTCGTGGAATCCTCATAGGGTGGTTCTGAATTGGTGAAGAGGTGAATGTTTTTTCACTTGGTAAATAGTGAACAGAGAAACTCAAAAGAATAGAGTCCAGTGTAGGGGGCAGAAACACAGGAGCACATTTAATAATATTAATTAGCGTAATTCCTTTATGCATAAAAGATGGAAGAAAACAACAAAAGCTGGCGAAAACAACGGAAGTAACGAAAACAAGGTTCTGTAAAAAACGAAAGAAAATGCATGAAGGTAGCAGGCATTGGCTTGAGAATTCCCCCACCCACTTTTTTCAGTGCTGAGGAGGAGCTGAAAAGTTTAGCGCACTTTGCAGTTAGCAGAAGAGAGCGAAGACGTATAGAAAGAAAGAAAGACATGTAAAACGGAAAATGCAGGTGCCAAGGCATTGATGGTACCGACAAATATACGAGTTTCACAGTCCACAAACCAAAACAAAAGCAGTCTATTCATCTCAGTCATCGTCACCATCATTCATGCACTCCATCCCTCACCAAAGTAACACAAACATGCACAAACAAAACCACTGCTCATAATAACATATAATTAGAATGTAACCCAAAACATTACTAATATACTTTGCAAAGGGAATAATAAGGAAAACACCCCCATCCTTCTCCACTGTCATCAGAAAATTAAACAACCAAAACAAAAAGAAAAGGAAAAACCCTAGTACTAGCGGACTTGTGCTTCAACGTTGAGCTTCCAGCTTGGAATGGTAACTAGATACATAGGAACATACATATAGATATAGATATAGATATAGAGAGAGAGGGAGGGAAAGGGTAGGATATAGAGAGAGAGGGGGGGTGATGATTTATATTTCTAGGGCTTCTTACCAAGGGTGTGCTTGTTGTTATGCATCCAAACCTTGAGGACGTGACGTTGAACACCAGTTTGGGAACAGAACTCCTGCACGACACTCTCGTCGTGTTTCTGAATCCGCCAACCCAGTTTTTCAGCGAAAGCGAGCATCTTGTCTTTCTGTTCCAGAGTGAACTTTGTTCTGAACCGCTTCTTGTTGGACCCGCTACCACCACCACTTGGGTCCGACACGTCTTCCTGGTCCTCCCTCGGGCTCTGGGCCCCACCGCCTGCACCTGACGTGGACGGGAGTGCCAGCGTGGCAACTCCTCCACGCTGCGGACCCCCCACCTGCAGGTACCCCGCCGGGGCCCGGTAGTAGGCCGCCGCGAACTGCGGCGGCGGCTGGTGGCGGCGCTGCTGGAAGGGCATTAGGAAGGCGCTCTCCGCGGGGTCCTTCCGGTGGAAGTTGCGGTGGCAGTTGCAGGCAGCGCATTTGAGGGCATCCAGAGTACCCTCGGCGCCCGCCGGCATGAACTCGCCGCAGCCGTCGAGCGCGTGGCCGCCGATTCCGACGGCGTGGTTCTTGAGGCACTCTTTGTACTTTCCCCTGGCGCTGTTTCGGCTGAGGGTGGGTGGTGGAGTGGGCTCCGGCGGCACGGGCTCTTCTTGGGCGGCGTGAGTGGGCATTTTGATGAAGGGTGAGTGATCATAGGTGGGTCCGGGCATGCCCAGCTGAGCTTGGTCATGGTCATGGTCATGGTGATGGTCCTCGAAATCCATTTTGGTGGAGGATGGGAATTGTGGTGTGAAGGGTGAGATCGCAGAGAGGAAGGGTGATGGAGCTTAATAAGCAAGTGGTGGAGAGGAAACAAACAAAGAAGTCATTAATGGCAGTTTCATACACTTTTTCGGCTTCTGTTTTCTCCCTCGCCACTCTTAATTCTGATCCTTGTCTTCCACGGCCTAAATCACCTATTTTTTTTATTTCTTTTTTCAGACCACTATTCATCTTCATTATATCCCACATAAATTTCTTATTGGTCCAAAACCTTAATCTCCCACTCACTATTTGCCTCTTCGGATGTGGATTCAAATTTCTCCAATCCTCTTCGGATGTGCTTTCAAATTTTAATTTTTCATGTCAAAATGGATAATAGTAATATCTATATTTTTCAATCAAATAAATTCTAATAGTTTGTTAAGGCTACGTTGGGTCGAGGGAATAGATTTAAATGGATTTGAACGAATTTGAACGAATTTGAGTGAACTGTGTGCGGATGAAAGTATTGTTTGGATTAATGAATAGAGGTTATTGATTTGTTTTTATTTTTTTAATTGATATATTTTTGAAATTACTAATTAATCCTTATAAAATAAGATGATAAAAAATTAAAATAAATTCTTATTTTATTTTTATAAAAATATTAATAAGTTACAATAAAAAGTATATATAGTCTACTTAAATTAACTAAAACAAACCAAAGGTGTACTTAAATTTGAAATAAAGAATATTAATAAATAACATTTAATTAAAAATAATTATTCAAAATTAAATACTCTTATTAACATATATATGATTACCATTAAATGTTATATTTGATATTTATTTACTTTTATTCATTTTGTAATTAACTGTTTTTAAAATAATGATTAGTAAAAATATAAATAGTATTTTGTATTTTTTTTATTAAATACCTTCTGTTTTAGTCATGTACCAATACTTCAAAATACTCTGCATTTATTTCATTTCAAAGTCATCACTCACTTATAATTATGTATTTAGTAATTTCTACCTCATTTACAATGGCTATTTCGTAATTTCCAATTTCATCCCTTCAAATCTCTTCACATGAATAAGATCTCATCCTATAAATCTCTCCTTATCCATATTCCCAAATTAGGTCAACCAAACAGCCTTCGTCCATCCAAATTCATCCATCCTCTTGAACAATAAATCTTCCAAATTAATCCAACCAAACACATCCTTAATATGAACCTTAATTACACTTCAACTTTATCTCTCTTTTTAAGACATGTATTTATGTAAACAATGTATTTTAGTTTGAAGAAGTCAAACAATATATTTAAAAGACATCTTAATTTATTCCTGCAATAAATGTAATCATTTAGTACGAGGTATGATTAATTGTTTGATTAATAAATAAGCGAAATTTTAGGAGAGTAGTTAAAGATGTGGTTTAAGGTGACCACTGAGTTTAACTGGTCATAACAATTTATTTGTCTGATGTATTGTATACAGACGCCATCATACTGATTATGTGGGAAGTATGTGAACATGTGATTATTGTGCATTTAATCATAATTTACTATCTATACTTATATATGACAAATGAATCTTTCAGTTTTGATTGATAAATCACTTGTTTAATAGATATGAATAATATTTAATTTTTTAAATTAGATATGGAGATACTAATAATTTTTTTAAATTGGGTATGGAAATACAAAGAAATATATACGTATTTAAAAGAAGTATTTCGCAAATTCAATCCATTACAAATTTGAATTACTAAAATAACTTGAATTTATTAGGTAATATTAAAGACTTGGAGTAATGTAATATAAAAGACTTGTATTAATTTTGTTTTGGTTTTTAGTTTTGTAATTTATTCTTTGTCATTTTTACTCTTTTATAATTATTTAACTTTAATCTAATTGTTATTTTATACTCTCATTTCACATTTATATAATTACTTAATATTTAACATTGGAGAAAAGAGAATGTATATCCTTTTGACATTATATAATTAATTATATCATGTTTCCTTTAATGTGATTTATTTTTATATAAAAAATATTTAATTAATATTTGGAACAATAAAAAAAAATACAAGCTCAAGTATGAATATAGTCATTCTTTAATGGGGAGGGGACGAGGATGAGACACAAAATTCATACCCAAAAAGTATGAAAATAAATATATAGATGTATTTTTACTTTAAGGATGGAAATGAAATAATTAAACCAACATCCATATGCCCAGTTGACATTCCTACTTCTCTCCTTTACAATTTTAAATAAATAGTTCTTTTTTTTCACGATAATGATTTTTATAGAAAAGTTGAAATATTTTATAAAAAGTAATATGTCATTTGAATATAGTGTTTTAAAAAGTTTTAGGTATTAAAATTATTTTATAAAAATTTGATTATTTAAAATTAAAAAATTAAAATTAGATCTAGAAAATTAGGGACTCAAAAATTTTTAGAGTCTCTTCTCTTTTAAATCTATGACTTTTCTTTTCATTTTTTCAATTTTGACTTAAATTCGGAGGAAATATCATTGACTTGGTTTTAGTTGAGATGTCTTTGGGTCTAACCAAGATTAGAGTGTTATTGACTCAACATTATTTTTTTTATTAATGTCAAGATAGATTTCTTTTAGGTTAAAGTTGATCATAATTATTTTGTTTATTATTATAAACATTACTTTTGTATAAATGTAGGTCAATGTTATTTCTTAGCTAAGTTAGTTAGAGTTTTCTTTTTCAATATCATCCATGTTTTACACAAACACAAATTTTTCAAATAATTTCAATTGGTATTATTTTCAAATTATGTTACTTAATATGGTTTTTATCAAAATATAAGTTAAATATTACTTTTCGACCGACAATAATTAGGGCTTTCTCAACCAATATTGACATGGTATTTTTAAATGATGTTAATATGATTTTTTTTATCATGCAAATGAGTTTATTTTTTGGTTCATATAAGTCAAAATTTTAGTAGATATTAATAAGGTTATATTTTTGTTCACATTAATTGAGATTATTTTTAATTTATGTCAGTCAAGATTACTTTTTGATCAACATAAATAAAAAACTTAATTCAAGATTATTTCTTAACCATTGATAATTAGGATTTTCTTGACCAATATTGACAAAGTTATTTTCAACTGATGTTAGGATTATTTTGTCAATGTCAATGAAACTATTTTTCAGGTCATATAAAATAGGATTTTAGTTGGTGTTGATAAAATTATTTTTTTATTGATATTGATTGGATTATTTATTTATCGCTGCAGATCAAAGTTATTTCTTGATTGACATTTGCCTTACCACAATCAATGAAAGGACATGATTCAATTTAGATATTAGTAACCAATTGACAAAGAGTGCATTTTTCTTTTAATGAGTTTGAGAATCTCCATGGTGAATCTTGCACAATTATATATCAAAAAGGTAGTGAGACTACATGGAGTTCCTTCCAACATTATATTAGACCTGGATATGAGATTTTCATCTAGGTTTTCGTAGACTCTACAAGAAGCTCTGTGAACTTGGTTGAGAATGAGTTTTACGTATCATCTTTAAATAGAATGTCAGTCTAAAAAGATGATTCAGTTTTTAGAAGATTTGTTGAGAACTTATATACTAGATCACTTGGGAAGTTGAAATGAGATATTATCTTTGTTTGAGTTCATGTACAACAAAAAAATTCAAAAGTTGTAATGAATTCATTTATATTTTGTAATATTTTATCAAAGATATTAGTCAAAAGTTATTTGTTTATCACAAATTTCACAACTCATCTTATTACCTTCAAACGTGCCTTATAAATGTAATTCTTTTAATATTCTTTTATAGTATAAGCACTGAAAATTAATTTTAAAAGTTAAAATACTCCAAAAACTATGAGGATTGATGACAAATTATGAAGACTTTCTTCTTTCTTATAATATAAGTGTGTGAAAGTAATTAAAAAATAATATTTAAAGTTATTATAATATAAGTGTGTATAAGGTGCAAATAAAAGATTTAAATTCCTTTTTTTCTAAATTTTGTGTCTATCTGTGCATGTGTGTATGTGTGCGTGTATGCGTTCAAGTTATTAAGCAACCTTGCTCAAATAATATCTATGTGCATGCGAGTGTGTGCGTGGGTGTACATGTGTGTGCGTGTGTGTGTGTTGTGCTTGTCATTAAGTACAATTGATATTCTTCTATCCTTAATAAAGATGATTTCTCTTTCTTTTAAGTTAGTGATAAAGATTTTAAATGTTGTATAATTATATTTAAATATTTTATTTCACATAAATTGACTATATATATCATGTATTTTGTGGAATATAATGAATTATTTATTTAATATACAAATATGAAGAAATTCTTTTTTTAATAGTGTATGGTGGTTACTTATAATCCAACTATTGAGTTATAAAAATATATGAACGAAATATTCGAATTTTACTAATAACTCAAATCATATATATCAAAATATAAAAAAAAATGAAAATTTTGTGAAGTTTCTTATCAATTATTTATAAGTGAAAAGTTATTAAAACTTGATGGTATACAAGGAAGTATACACTAAAAGTACTTCTTGTCATGAAATTATGAGAAATTTAATGACACATATACACTAAGAGATATAAGATTCTAGTTGAAAATGAAATTATGAGAAATTTAATGACACGTATACACTAAAAAATTATATAACATGTGTTAATATGATATGTTTGAAATTAATAAAGTCTTCCAAAATAAAGTCATACAGTTTTATAAATATTTGTATGATTCTTTGATACACTTGGTAGATAATGAATGTGCATAGCCATTTTCATTAAATTAAATGTGTGCTTTCCAATACTAATGATATGTCACATTTACGAAATTCTTACATATGTTTGTTTATCTGTTTATTTTAATTGTTATATGAATATGATGACCATGTTTTGACAATGAAATCGGCAACAATGCAGTTATTGAACCATCCAATGTCCATAAGTTTGGTTGATTAGCATGATAAATGTCTTGGATATATTTATATTTGTAAAAATTTATAATGTTTTGGTAGTATATATGTATGTATATTATAATGTCTTGGATGTTGGTTTGAATTTTAAGAACCTGTGATATGATACTTTACTACAAGTTTCAGTGTAGTGTTACAAGTTATAACGTTATATTTACTGAATAATATATTATAAATTATCTTTGAACATGGTCTGAATTTATTCAAAGACTAGTTAAATTTGAAAAGCTTGGATTGAATGAGTAGGTAATACATTTGTATTAAATATTGTAGAGAGTGGAAGAGGAGTTGAAAAATGTGAAGTGGTATCTATTTGAACAGTGATTGCGTTGGAGGTGAATGGGTGAAATTGAAGAGAAAGAAGAGTTAGAGAGACTACAGTGCGGTTGGAACAGTGGGATGGTGCAGTGGTTGCAGGAGGAAGCATGAGGCGAGGACAAATGAGAAAAAGGGAAAAGAAAAAACAAAGGGGGTGTAGGGAAGGGCGCGCGTGAGGAAAACGCCAATGCCAAACACTGAAACTCTGCGACGCGAGGGTCAATTTCAGGGGTGCACGCATTCCCGTACCCTGAAACGGACTGACGTAAGGGGAGTGGGACCCACCACCCGCGAAGGAGAATGAGTGGCGGCGCGTGGAGATGCGCGTGGGTGATGGGACAGAGGTGGGGGTTTTGTTTCATTCCCACATAGGAGGTAACAAGTGGGGGAAGAGTGAGGATGTTTTGTGGCAGGACGCTGCTTATGGTCGTACCATCACAAGAGAGAGAATGTGTGCGCTCTCTAGTCTCTTCATATAAAAACTTTTTATATTTTTAATTAACTACAAATATATTATTTCTTTTATGTTTCTGTTCCTACCTGAAGATGCAATGGTTATGTTTAATAATGTATTTTAGTCTTTAGATAGATTTCTAGTAGGTACGGCTGTCACGATGGCTGAAATCAAAGATCGATTTATATTAAAATTGTTTTTATTTTATTTTAATTAAAATTTTAAATTTTAATTAGATTAGAAATTTATTTTGAATTTTAATTATATTAACTTAATATAAACTGTATTACAACTGGCTATATACTTAACAAAATAAAATTTTAATTATATTAATTCTAATTAAAAATAGATTTAAACTGAATACATTTATCAAGAAGATGAATTGTTGGTATAGATGAAAAAGAATTATAATCACACTTTTTTAATATTTTATTTTATAATGTGTATGATTTAATTATTTTACGAGTGAAATTTGAATTACAAATAATATGTATTATTTCACGATTTTATTATTAGAATCTTTATTTTAATTATCTTTATAGCATTTTATTAGGAATTTATTTGGATTTAAACGAGTGGAAAATAATGAATTTGAAGTCAAAGTCATGAGAGTATAACATTGTTTAAATTAAAGAAAAAATTGGTAAAAAATAAAAAAATTATGAAAGTTTATGAGTTATATAATAAATATCATTTATTTTATAAGAATTAATTATATAAAATATAATATTATTTTAATTGATTTTATAATATATTTTTTTTATAAAAAATAACTTAAAATTATTTAACCTATATATACTTTGTCTGTTTTTCTTATTTTCAACTGATCAAAATTTATTTGAAAAAAAAATGAATTTTGATTCTGAAAATATAAACTAAAGTTATAAACTGCTTCTATTTTTTTAATACGATACAAAACTTATAAAAAAATTCAATAAAATATAAGTGACTAAACAGAATTATATATATATAACCTCGAATTTAAAATAAAAAATAAAATTCTATCAAAATATATGTATAAATATAATTTAATAATCAACAGTGTATCATATGTTCTACAAATCTTAACATAGTTAGAAGAAAGTTGAAATCGAAGACTTTGTTTCATTTTTTATTTTTCATTATTCTTTTATTCTTTCCTTTTTTTTTTTTAACTTTCAAGGTTTTTTTTATTTCGCAGCGCAACAATTATGTGAAACTATCGCTTAAAAAATATAGACATTAAAATAGAAATATGTAAATAATTGTTTTTCTCTTTTGCCCAAGTCATAGGAGACTTTTGACCGTGTGTATCGTATTAGTAGTATTATTTATTTTGAAACTTAATAACTTTCTACAAATATATATATTTTTGGATAATTAGAAGAATAAGTTAAGGAGTTTTAGTGTTCGTTTTGAATTCTCGTAAACATTAATATTTTGATATAAATTTTAGCGAGATAATTTTGATAGGACCAATAATTATTATATACAAAATATGGACAAAATACTTTAAAATAAATAATATCTTAAATATAATTATTAATTTTAATGATGCTATAGTAGCTTCTTTTGTATAAAAAAGAATTTTTATTTATGTTTGTGGTAATTATTCTTTTAACAATAATATATACAAATAATTTTACTTTTGTCTAATATTTGTTGAGGTATTCTACCGAGTCTTTGAATTTTCTGAGATGATTGGTCTTTTGATAAGTTTTGAACTTTATGTATTATTTATGAAGGTATTCTAATACTAAAGTTAGTATTTAGATATCAAAACTTGGGTTATTGGGATGTGAAAGACTATATTTTCTTTTATATCATTAATGTTATTAAACATTTCTTTCTTTCTACATGAGATGATGTGATTTATAAGAGTTTAAGAGATAATTTTGACATAATTGATTTGATAACATAATTAATTTGACAGAAGTATTTCTAACATGATTGATTTAACATTCTAACATCTCTTTCTATCATAAGCACTAAGTGGAGAAAAATTAATAATAATAATAATATACATATATTTATCATAAGAAATGACCAATTAATACTCAAATTTTATTTGATCCAGGACTATTCAACATTTTTATTTGATCCAGGACTATTCAACATTTTTATTATAGCTGCCTTGATATCATGTTTAGATAAGGTTAAATTCTTCTTTAACGAGAAATTACATGACCTCACATATACATTTACTCCACTTTACATGTACTATTTTTAACTTATATAAATAATAGAAAAATTATTTAAATATTAATTTTTATAATACTATAAATATTTGAATTCCATCAAATAATATGACTTTTATATTAATAAATATCACTTAATTTATAAATATATGAGTATGAAATTTATTCAAAATCTTTAGATACTAAACAAAATAAAACAAAACTTTTGTTGATGACAAACCTTTCACACGTTATATAAATTATATAAATGATAAAAACAGGTATATATCAACATAAAATGTCAACAAAATATTAAAAAGAAGAGGAAGAATCTAAATAATTTATTGTCATTGCGTCAATACAAAAGTCAATGTTTTACAATGTATTCTTCGTTCTACATAATATAGAATGTCTTATTTATAATGTAATGTAAAATATCATCCATAACATTTTGAAAAATAAAAACTTTTATCAATTTCCACTTTATATCTAAAGGTTAATAACTATCTCTAATTTGTGTTATAAATTTTTAAAGAGAGTTTTTTTTTATAACAGTCATTTTTTCACCTTTTAATAACCACTTCATTCGTCTTCATATTTAAATTTCTTTTAAGTTAGTTAGTTTAGTTCATCTTTTCGAATAAACTTTATCTCGAAATAGTTACGTCTTTTATTTAGTATATTTCATGGTATGCTAATTAGCCTATCTATCTCAAAGTCTGCTATTTTCTCAAGATACATAACACTATTTGAGTTTTCTTGAATTTCATTAAACTCAATTCCCGAATAAATATATATATCATACCCTAACACAATAATCACCCTATAAATTTATAATGAATTAGATGCTGGTAAAAAAAGTTATATTATATGTTTTAAATTATATTATATTGTTATGGATAGGAATAACAAATTAAATATTCTTTATAATAATTATTCTTAAATTGTTAATATGAAATATATAAAATATAAACTTTGCTATTTTAATATCTAAGTCGAACTTTATATTTTTGAGCTAGATCATTACCCTCAAAGAAAAACTGACCCAGATTTTTTTTTATCTAACAATGAATTAAACTTAGATATTTTACGAATAACTACATTTATTTAGACCCACATATGTTAGAGGATTTGGAATATTGAAAATATAAAAGGTAAAGAGGTTTTATTTTTTAAATTCCTTTAGAACCCAACCAAAGAGAATGATCTTTCGAAATATGTTTAATACATGCGAAAGAAAGAAGATATGTCTCTTTTAATCATATTTTTGTACACACATAAATCCATTCTTATAAGATTGTATAATTTCTCTTAATTTGAACCTGTATACACGTTTGTTGTTTTACTTTTATTTAATATTCTTTAATTAGAAAGAAAATGAAAAATTCACTTGTTAATTTAATTTTAAGAAAAGGAAATAATAATATATTAAAAAAATTAGAATTTTTTTTTCTTTTTGTTAATGTTTAAAAAATAAACCGTGATTTTTAAAAGAATTAACTATTGATTATTGTTATTGTACAAGTCCTGAAAGGTTTTCTTTGATATTAAAGTCAATTATTGGATATCAAAATTTTTTTAGAATTAGGACAAAAAAAATGTAATTTTCTTTCTGGTTTTCTTAGGTTATTTAAATGAATGAAAAAATAATTTTGATGTGATTGATTTGACTGTTGATAATTTTTTTATATTATTATTATTAGAGACATTATGTGTTTGTGTTTAAAGGAAAAATAATATAAAATGTTTACATAGTTGAGAAGTAATCAGTCTATGCTTGGTCGAGAACATCTCAACCCATAGTACAATTATTTTATTATATCATATTTAAAAGAATTGATAATCACTTAAAGGAATAAAATAATAAAATCTACACATACATTTCCTAAAAGAATATAGAAACACTAAGACTCTACAATTTTTTTTACTTAAATAATTTTCTAGTTCTTCTAATGTAGGTTTTTATTTATTTATTTATTTATTTTTATTTTGGTTAGTATAAAATTAAAATATCCTACGTGGACTTTTAGTTATCCAGTTGAGTGTTTTCTCTTGACTTAGTGTGAGGTTGATGATGATGAGAAGAAGAGTAATCTGAATGTGTTTTTTCATAATCAATATTGACGGCTTCTTTCCCTAGTGATTGCAGTGTGTTATTTCAGTCGACCAAGAAAGATACAGAAGTGGTGCATGAGCCATATTTAGGATCGATAGGAGATTTATGCTTTGATCCAAGCATGTTGCCATATTAATAAAAACCAATTGTACGAAGGATTCGAACATGATCATGTAAATATACATATACATAAAACTTGTAACAACTACATTACTACATTACTACATTACACATTACAGAAATTTTGTAGTTTGTAATCATATTTTGATTATTCTTATTATTATTATTATTATTATTATTATTATTATTATTATTATTATTATTATTATTATTATTATTATTATGATGATGATGATGATGATGATGATGATTGTGATTAGTATATAATAATAATAATATTATTATCAATAATATAAATAAGGTTAATAATAATATTGATAAGATTAAAATAGCATTAATAATAATATTAATAGTAATAATAATATTTAGAATAATATTAATATCATTAATACTAGTATTAATAATTTTAATAATAATATTATTATTAATAATATTAATACTAATATTAATACTAATATTAATAATGTTAATAGTAACATTAATATTATTAATAATAACATTAATATTAATAATAGTATTAATACTATCATATTAATAATGTTAATAGTAAAATTAATAATATTAATAAAAATATTAATAATACTAATAAAAATATTAATAATATGAATAATAATATTAATTATTGTTAATATTAATATTATATACAAGTTTGATTCGTAGGTAATAATTACTTTACAGATAAAATTTTATGAATAATAATTCATATAATGTTAAATTTATTTATGAGTAGAAAATTTTAGATAATAATATATAGATAATATTAAATTTATTTTATTTTTTTATATATAATAATTTATAGATAAATTATAAATTTTTTGGAGCAAAAATAATTAAAAAGTAAAATAAAAATTTCAATATTCATCACAATTTGAAAGGGAAGAACACACTACAAATCTAGAAACCCTGGACATTCAAATCCAGAAATCTTAAAAGTGCTTAGTGACATATGTAGAAACTAAAACAATCATAATATATTCAACTTCGAATAATAGGCATATGTTATATAAATTTAGAACATGAAAAAGGGGAGTGGGTTTTGAAAACATATATAAGAATATGATACACATTCGGAATGATACGAAGAATGTGATGGTAATAAAGAAAGAGAAAAAAATTGGTAAAGATGGAGAATGCATCAGTTTATTATTTGATAGAGCTAAAGAAGTGTGAGTTAATGTGACTCTTCGAGAATCAATGTGATTTTTACAACGTGATTGAGGAAAACAACTTCAGATTTTAACCAAAAATCTTGGAATATTTAAGTACAAAGGTTACAAAGATTAAGAAATAGATAATGCCGATTAGGATCTAAATCATTGAACCACTAATAGAGGAATCAAAGAAGAATTATATAACGTGCAATCCACTAAAAGAGGGATAAAAGATACTGAATACTTTATCTAGAAACCTTAAAAAATATCAAGGATCTCTGGCTAGAAGAATTGTGTACTGTTTTGTAAAATATAGTTTACACTTTTGAGATATAAATAGTTTGAAAAGATTAAGACAAAGATGGATTGGTGAGAGTAAGAAGAGACAGGAAATTACATATGAAAATAAAATGATTTGTGGGCAATACCAACCAGATAAAACGAATTCGACTCGTATTTACTCTTTTAATCAATATTTTTTTTTTCTTTTTACTTAACGTAACGTTCGATGCTAAATGATGTCATTTAACTAACATTATTTAAATTTGGTTTAATTTTATTTATAAAATTTAAACTTTTATTTGTGTTTTGCCTAAATATTATAAATTTTTCTTATTATTATTTGTATTTGAATTGGAATATATATATATATATATATATATATATATATATATATATATATTTATAAAAAAAAGGAGTAATATCCTTGATTTTTTTTATTTCTAGAAATTATTAGTCAATCTGCCCACCTGTGATGTGATGGTCAAGTCAGGTTGGAAATTTTTATGACTTCGTAGTAAACTAATTTTGATGAATTGACTCTTTTTAATGCTCAGAGTACAAATTATTTTATAAATAGTTAATTTAGTACTAATTGAAAAATTAAAAAATTTATTTAATATAATTATAGTAAAGATATTTAATATTAATATATAAATTTTATATTATCACCGTAAGATTTAGGATTTTAAACATATAACATTTTAACAGATAAAAAATATAAAATTTATAAATATAATAGTTTTATTCTTTATTTTATAAGATTTTTTTTAATTCACTTTCTCTTATCCTTTTTATGCCTATAATTTGATAGATTCTTTATTTATATTGAGAGAGCATATACTAATCGTGAAAAGGATACACTAAAATAGACTAATTATAAAATTTATTCAGGTAAGTTAATAATTTTTTTCTATCGTTTTTTAATCTACTTTCTTTTACTATTGAGTTTCCGAAGAGAAATGTGATCAGAAGAAGACTTTTAATAATAACCAAAAAGTTTTAAAAAGGGTCCATCATCGTTAATAAAAATAATAGTATGATCTATTATTATTTAAAAGAGTTTATGACGCGATTTCCTATACAACTATCGTTACGACTTTGTTAAACAATGACATGATGATGTATACCCATCGTTATAAAGAAGTTGAAGTCAATAAAAAGAAGTTACTACTCAATAAAATTATTCATTCCAGAACTATTGTTAAAACTGCGTCGACGATCCTTTATACCAAAATTATCATTGTATGTTTTTTTTTTTTTAATTATATTTGTTTTACACATGATCACGAACCTTAAAAAATAATACCAACATATTTATATTGGCAGAAAAATTTACGAATTTTGAATTGTAAATAAAATATACTCAAATTAAAGCAACTGTTATCGAAATTTTTATATTACTAAAAGTTTAAACAAAGTTTCAAATATAAATATATGAAAACCTTAATTAAAATTGACTTATCAATTTACTATATGTTTAAAGTAGGTAAGCGACTTCTTATGCAAGGAGCATAGCCATGCAACATTGTGATCTTGGACTAATATAACTAGGAGTTGTCATTGCTACAATGTATTTAAATAATTTATTATAACTTATTTAATGAAGATGGACTTAGTTGTCTATTTATGGAGCAAACTAAATTTGTTTTCTTACTTTTATTAAACTATTGGAAGTGTCAGATTTTGTGTTTCTGTTCTTTTGTTACCCATTGGGTGAATGGGTTGAAGGTCTAAAAACCCATTTGTGTCATGTTTCCCTTCATCTAAACATAAAGCATACATGTACCTAAATTGTAAGAAATTATTAATAATGTATATATAATAAGTGATATGAATGTTTTAAACACGAAACTTACATCATCCATAATTGCACAATAAATATGTTTAAGTCCTAATTTCTTGATGCAATATCTAACAAATCAAATATATGTGTGTATAATGATACATCAATGCTTGTCAAATATAATGGCATCTCATGGAACCTCTGTGAGACTTGTATCTATGTCATAACAACCTCCATTGATGCAACCATACTATCGTTGGTATACACTATTTTCTTCTGCTCCACATGCAAGTGTTGCTGCTACTCATACGAAGATATTGACATTAGTTGGACATTATATTTCATATGTAATGATACTAGTATAGATATATACCAAACTGTTTGACGTCAGTCTCAATAGATATTTAGTCTCTCATCGAATTATGCAAACTCAATTGTTTTCAAACCCTCAAAAGCAAACTATTTTTAAGAATGACAGTTAAAATAGTTTGCTGCAAAACGCGAATAAACTGGTTTCACAGAAAGGGAAATTGATTTATCTTGCTATAGAAGGTTGAAATTCAAAACTTTGTTTTCCTTGAAAACTTTGTTATATTATGTTACTTGTTTTAAAGCATGTTTTTGTGAAGATTAGCATTCAAGAAGAGAAGAAGAGAGGAAAAATGAGAAGAAGAGGATTAGGGTTCCATTAATGAGTAAGAGCAATACAATGTAAACATATACAACAAAGAGAAATAATAAAAGGACTAAACTACCCTTACATAAATATAAAACATAATATTTAACATCCCCCCTCAAACTCACGATGCATTAACAGGAAGCATCGAGAGTTTGCTAATCAAGAAACGAAAGCGAGAAGAAGGGTGCGACTTGGTAAACAAGTCAGCAATTTGCATTGAGGAAGATATGAAGGGTAAA
>Ga0209489_104898_pt1 | contig 24039 bp, 8 predicted proteins | sample SiratrowhiteBW_FD_187527 | JGI IMG/M metagenome (GOLD analysis project Ga0209489, IMG submission 187527) | Root nodule microbial communities of legume samples collected from California, USA - Siratro white BW (SPAdes) (version 2) | ecosystem: Host-associated > Plants > Roots > Nodule | place: USA...
TTTTGTTATTTTTAAGTTTACATGAAGTCATCAGAGAGCAGTTCAGAAAGTTGGAGACTTTGACTGAGTAAACAAAGATGCATTCTCAAACGGTCTTTTTTAATATTCTTTTTTACTTCTTTTTTTTTATTTTCGTTTTTATTTTATTTTATTATTTTTTTTTATTTTATTTTTTTTTATTTTAAAAAAATGATTAATTGATTAAATTTAACTTCTTTTTTTATATCTTTTTATAAATATCTAAACTAATCAAATATTATTTATTTTGTAATAATTCCTAAAAAATATTTTTTTAATTATTATTTTTGAATTTATTATTATTTATCCGGACGAAATCGGGTATTGACAACAAGCACATGGATTTTAACAAACATTCACATCCAACCATGTTCCCAAATAACCAAAATCCAACCATGTCTCCAAATAACTAAATAAAAAACAGTTCTTATTATGAAGATTGAACCTTAAACTAATTAGAGTTTAAGTTTATTATAAATTTTTAAAAATTTTAATTGAATTTTTATTAAAATAATACTTCATTAAGTATCTAAAGTTTTTATATTTTAAACTAAATTATTATTATTTAATTTTGAGATTATGTATATATTATTTTATATTGTCATTATTTATGTGTATCTTCCCAAAACATTATTTAATTATGTTTTCAGACCCTCGTAAGTTTCAAAATTTCAAAAGTAAATCATATTGAAATATATCATTATATTAAATATTCATAAATTTTATATTTTTAATTGAATTTTTAATTTTAAATATTTAATAAAACAAACATTTTAAATAAAGATTCAATTAAAAATATTAAAATTTTAAATTAAATAGACATTTAATAGACTTAAAATTAAATTAATTGTTTTTTATTTTTTAAATGTGACATGTAAATCATAGCAATGGAAAATAATTATAATGTTGCCCAAATTAGTCACCAAAATAAATATAAAAGTTCTGATTACTTTATATAAAAAATAATACAAATTCAAATAAAATATTTAAAATTTATAAAAACCTAAAACTTAATTAAACTTATTATCTATAAATATGAAGCATGAAGAACGTTTTAGAAGCTATTCTTAGGAAACAGTACATTCATAAATTATATTTAAATAAGAATTAAGAATATCATGGTTGCATCCTAATTTTATGTGCTCATATCTCAAATATAACCTTTGTTTTTAATTATATTAAAATTATGACTTAGTAAGTAGAGTAAGACCATTAATGAATTATTATAAAATTAAAAATTATTTAATTTTAAAATTATATTTAAAAATATTTTTAATTAACAATTTAAAATATCTTAAGTGCTTGTTAAGTTTATATCGATATTACAATAATATTTAATGGATAATAGTTTTGCAACTTTTTCCTAATAAATTAATAATTTTTTAAAATGATATTGAATAGTAAAATAATCCTAAAAATTAAAGTTTTTAATATTTTATCTCTTTCTATTACTACATCAGATTGATATCTTTCTCATTTATGTCTTTTATTTATCTGACTTTTTTTTTCTTATCTTCTTTCTTTATCTAACTCTTTCACTTATTTATTTCATTTATTTAACTATTTCATTGGTTCCTTTATATTATTGTTTCAATTTAGGTGCTTGGATGTCATTATCCAATTTCAAATTTGTTTTATCGTTTTATATTCTATACTTATGCGCGTATCTACTTGGAAGCTTGGAGATGTAGATTAAGGAAATGATGTTTGTATTGACTTTTCACTACAACATTTATCACTTTAGGCAACACTTTTGTTGTTCACAGACAAATAAATGTGCCTTAAAAGTACAAAAGGCCACACTTTTGCAAGTGTGGATTATTTTCATTATAGGCCACACTTTTTGAGTTATGGGCATTTTAAGCTACAGTTTTCTCTTGTATCCTATTAAAAAATATAGGTGACACAAAATTAAAAAAAAATGTGGTCTATATAAATTATAGTGTAAACCACATGTTCTGAATGTAACCTATTACTCACCCTCGTAAAACCAAAACATTAAAGGTAAAATTCTATGCTTCCCCCTTTTACAAAAATTAGAAAAATTATACTTCCCGCTCATACAAATAGAAGATTAAAGGTTTTGAAATTAAAAATAGTTACCCTTCTTGCTGCCAAACCATCTGTCTATCCTAGCTCACTTCCACAAATTCTCTATCTACCCTACCTCCTCCCCTACCTCACTCTCTCAACATTTTCATCTCATCTCCCCATCTCTCTTCCATCGACCATCCTCTACTCGTTGTCGCCATTGTTTGTCATCTGGTGTCTTCTCCCTACAGTCATCATTATGCTCTTCCTCGTCTCTGATGAGTCTCTCAATCTCGATCTTCTCACTGTTTCAGTTACGTTCTCAATTTCTCTTCTTTCATTCACCTAATTTAGGGTTTCTATTTCAAATTTGATAAGAATTTTTTATATAATTTAGGGTTTGTGTTTTTTTTTATCAAAATTTGTGTTTTGGGGTTGGTTATTATGTTTGTTAGAAATTTGTTCATTATTAATGTTGAATATTGACATAATATGATGACATTTACAGTCTCTGATTTGGCCATAGAAGTCTTTTGAGGAGCATAAATTAGTCTCTAAACTAGCATGATTCGAAACTTGAAAATTGTTGAGAGAAATGTTTGTCCTAAGACCATACTCTATTAATTTAATATCTTCATGAGTCAAGAAATTTATAGAGGTATATTTGTCCCAACTTAAAAGATGAATACAACTTTTCCCTATTAAAGGTATAACCACATATAAAGAAGTGCAAATTGTTTATATAGATGAATGTATAATGTTTAACATCTTAGAATGAAGCAATAATTGCAAAGTAAGAATGACTGCAATATTCGTTTTCCAATAAGTGACAAGAAGACTTGGATGTTCAACAAAATCATAGCTCCATAAGGTCTGTTAAGAAATATTTTAAAGTTTATATATTGATCGAGGTTGATAATGTTTATTTTTAAAATTTCATATATGTAGTAACTATAGGACCCAAATTCTTTTATTTTAGAAAGATACTTAGCTCAAATTATTGATACTATTTTTTATTGTTTTTAGTTATAGTGGGGATATCAGGAGCAGTTGGATATAGCTGAATTTGTTGAGTACAAATTAATCATTCCAAAGGTATGTACAAGTCTTAAATATAAATAGGTGGTTACACATTTTCTCAATTTCATTTCATGTCTCTAATATAAATAAATAAAGCATGGATGTTAATAATATATCTCTTCAATCAATCTTTTATTTTGATTTCATGAACTTTGTTGACATACTTTTAATTAATTAATATCATATATGATAGAGCTTGTAGTTTAGTTGAATGTAGACGCAGAGTTCATTATGTTCTTTCATCCACCAAATTTAGAGTTTCTATTTCAAATTTTGAATGTTTATATAGATGAGGGCATAATGTTTAAGAATTTGGAATCTAGTTGAATCTGCTTGAGTACAAATTAATCATTCCAAAGGTATGTACAAATTCTCAATTTTATATAGTCTTGTCTATTGTTACATGCAAAACATTTGATTTTGGTTGATATTACAGTTCAGCTTCCAAACCTATATCCAATCATAACAATATACTTATTTAATTATCTATAACAGTTTCTAGTGCATTATGATAAGTTAACTATTAATTTTCAATTTTTTATTAATAGACTCCTAACAGATCTAATGGGTAAGAAGTTACTAAAGCTGAAATGTTTATTAAAACTAGACAAGGTCGTCTTAGTAAAAAGGGAAAAGCAATTGATGAAGAAACACTAGATGCAATTGTAAGTTTATTTGTACTTATGAAATATGTTTGAAAGCTCCATACATTTTACTTGTTCATAACTTTGATATTTTTTGATAGTCTAAGCTTCAAAGTTCTGTTGAAAATTCAAGTGTATCTGGGAAAAAAAACATTTGAGTAATTGTTTGGGAAAGAAAAGCCTGACCGAGTTCGTTGTTGTGAAAGGACTATGACACCCATAACATTGAAAAAAATTAAGAAATTGATGCTCTAAAAGTAGAACATGCCATTGAAAAAAATGATATGGTCAAGAAGTTTGAAGGTTTGGAGGCAGTGATGAAATTCGTGCTTAAGCAAAAATACTGGACAAGAATGATATAGAAGAAATGATGACACGAGCATTAAGCAATGAAAGTAGTGTAATTGCTCCACCTTCCTTAGCTGCAACTCATGTTCTTGATGATGAATAGGTATACATTGGAACAATCTAAGATTGTGAAATATTTATACAAACTTTCATAAATTTGAAGATCATGTACTAAGTTTGTTTATTTATTTATTTATTTTTACCTTTTTGCAGGGTGAAGTTGAAGTTCATTTGGAGAAGAAAACATAAAATGAAGAAATAAATTAAATATTTTTGTTATATATCTTATAATTTTTTATAATTTTCAAAGTGTGCTAAGCAACATTAGAGTATAATTTTTAATATTTTTAGTTTTTACAATTATGTTTTGAAATACATTATGCACATTTAATTGCATTTATAAATGTTATGAGTATTATTAATGTTATCTTCAATTACAATTTAATAAAAATAATGTAATTCTCTTCTATGGTTTTATTAAAGTATTTTTATATAATAATAATAATATTAAAAATGAATTAGCGGCTTATTGTATTCATAATCTATTTAAAAATATTACAAATGTGGTATGAAGGATTAAAAAAAACACAATAGCTAAAAAAGTGTGGCCTAAATATTGACAGAAAAGGCAACAATATGAAAAAAATGCGGCCTAAACATTGACGAAAAGGCAACAGGTGAAAAAATGTAGCCTAAACACTGACAAAATGTGTGGCCTATTGTATTAGGCTAAGGTCACAAATTCTGAAAAAAAAAAAAAAACTGTGGGCACGGTTGAATACACCACAGTTTTAAAATCGTGGCCAAACTATGGCCTAAAGTTAAGACGACGACTTTTTCATCTTAGGCCACATTTTTCACCTGTTACCTAAAGTGAAAAATGTTGTAGTGTTTGCTCCTTTTTAGTGATTAGGTAAAAATCAATATCAGATAGATTAATTAATCTCAGAATAATTTGTGCAGATTGAAGAAAGAACATTATAAATTTAGTATTTATAAATTAAAATTTAAACACTTAGCAAATAACAAAATTGAAAGGTAGAAACTTGAGACTTTAAGACAAGATACTACGATCAAGATATTTTTTTTTGCAATCAGATTTTATTTTTTAATCTATTTCCATCTTATATACTTATAAGTTATATTAAGTGTTATATATATACATACATACATATATATATATATATATATATATATATATATATATATATATTATTTTTTTTTAATTTTATATAAAAATATATAAATATGTTGACAAGAAGATATGAATCAAACAATTCAAAATTTCAAAAATATAAGAACTTAGACTTTTGTTGAATCACACAAAGAATCTATGGATAATTTTATAAAAATAAACAAAAAAAATAATTAAAAAATACAGGCAGGTTCTCTTTAAATGAAGAAGATAATAATATAGATATAGATGAAAATAATAACGGAGAAGTAGTCAACAAAGATAATAATTTTGATTCTCTAACTCATGACAATAGGAAAGAAATTCCAAGACTAAATAATTTTACTATTAAAAATATATTAAAAAAAGTATGATAAAAGTCAATGAAAAAATATTGATACAAAACATTGAGAGACGTATTGGTAAAACGTTATGTTATATTAACTCATAAGATAACTCATTTATTCTATAAATTTTGGATAGATTTTTTTTTTAATTATCAATTGTTTAATGTTATTTGTTGTACAAATAAACTAACTAATAAAGATAGTAGTGATTCCATCTTGATGACTTAGATTTATTTCATAATTAAATATACTAAAGAAGATTATAAGATTAGAAAATGATAAACTAATTGACATTTTTAGTTATATAAAAAAAATAAATTCTTTTTCAAATGTATATATAACATATAGAATAATGTCAACAAAAAATATAGTTTTTTTTATCTTAAAGGAGTTTTTCAAACTTAAATTAATAAAATCTTATTAAAATAAGCAATATCTCAACAAAGATTAAATAAAATAACTTTATTGCCTATTAAAAAAATATATTAAACAAAATGAATTATGATTATTTAATAAATAATTTTGTATAAAAAACTTAAAAAATAAATTTTAAATAAAAATATCATAATTTTAATAAATTAATTTATTAATTTAAAAAAAATAGAAATTGCTTTAGACCTCCTAAAACTTTAAGTTGTCGTTACCTAGTCTTAAAAACTTTTTTCTTTATAGTTTCACACCCTTCTTTTATCATCTTTTAACATTTTTAAATAGTGTTATACATCCACTCTATATCTAAATAAACTATTATTTATTATATTACAATAGAAACAAATACTAAATCTTAAGCTTTCTTGTAGTTGTGAGAAATCAAATTATTCATGTTTATAAGTGTTCTAGAAGAGTGTTTAAACTTTGTATGTCATAAAATAATACTTTGCGTTTAGTCAGAAATTTTTGGTATACTTTGTGTTTAGTCATTATAGTCTAAATAATATTTAGTTTTAGTCATAAGTGATTGAGGTCCAAATATGTTGTAAAATTCAATCTATTGATGGATTGTAAATTTAACGAAATCTCTTTGTTAACAAATGAAGTAGTATAAAAATTACAGTGTAAATTTTTTTCTCATTCACCTTTATTAATTGTTAGGTAGTATGAGTCTAAGTTCTACATTGAATAGGAATGAGAAAGTTGAGTAACATATAAGAAAGATGACCCACAAACCTAATGCCTTAAGGTTTTTGGTTGAAGGTGGTGTGATTTTCTTATATAGGTTTTGGCTCAGGTTTCATTCTTGTTAAATATTCCCAATGTTTCTCCTTCAACAAGTGGTATTGGAGCTCAAAAGTAATTTGATCTTATATTACGATGTTCCTTCCAATTTTTTCAGCATTAATTACGTATTATCATATTGTACTAACAAAAAAATAAGAAAGTTAAAGTTTTATATTTTGAGAGATTAGTTATCAAGTAAAATCATTGTTTAAATGTATATCATCATATGACAATAATTTTTTTTTTAATTTAAATACAATTCAACCCCATTTTCACATTTCCTCATCAACTAATTTATTATTCAATAAATTAATATGATAAGAGGGTTCATGAATCCATTCATGTCACCACCATCCATGTTTAATCTAAATATATACCTAAGATATAATTATTCAAAATATAAATACTTATTTAGTTAACATAACTAAAAATAAATAATAGTTAAATAAACTTACATAATCATAATTAAATTAGGAATATATTCAATTTTTTCGCTGTATGTTTTTAATCTCTAATGTGTTAATATCAAACTTATATTATTCATCTTCATTATTTTCTTTTATGAAGAAGAAGAAACTAATTTTTATATTGATATTTTAGGATAATTGATTCATCTAATACCCTATATTTTCAAATTTAATATATTTTTAATTTATATTTAACTTAATCTTATAAAATTAATTTGTAAAATGAATATTATATCCATTTATATATTATATATTATAATTTGATAAACAATTATAGAATAACCATAGTAATATAATTGGTCTAAATTTTAAAAATCCGTCACTTTTATCGATGCTCCTTTTAACTCTTATAGAAAACAATCCTTAGAGGCCTTTTTTTAACCCTATGTGACTACACTTTAGGCATGTTAACTACAAATAATCTAGGCCTAGGAATGGTTGAATTTATGTTAGCACGCGCGTTTTGTAAGTTTGTGGAATTGAGTTTATTAGTTTTTTAAAAGAAAAAGAAGATAATATTTCTAGGGATTTAGGCTTTATCAATAAAGACAAATTGATCCTTAAAATAAATAGTCCATTATTGGATGAAAGAGATGAACCATTGCATGCATTAGTTTTCTGAACCTCCAACTGTTGCTCCTTTGTCTATATTCACAAGTGTCCTCTTTCTTCCATTCCTCAAGCTCACCCTCACATGGACGGTGTGTTCCAATTAATGCACTTTTAAGTAATAATATTCCACACTATTTTTATATTTTACTTTTAGCAAAAAAAGAAAACTTGATTAAAATGTTTCAACACAAAAACACAGTTTTGTTTTAAAACACTTTCTACTGTTGATTCAACTGGATTGAAAATCATATTTTTTAATGAATCTCTCATTTTATTTACTATTTTTTTAATTTCTAATTTTTAATTTAACAAATTTTATCGATAATAAATGTGTGTTTTTTTTTAAAAAATATGTTTTATTTAGGGTTGAGTTATTTGATATTTTTTCCAGTCTAATTAATTAGAACATAATAGATCTATTAGACAATCATTTCACTTGTCGATTATATCTGAGAAAAAAAAGGCATCCGTTTTATATTGGATAATCTTGTTACTTGCTATGACCAATAACTTATTTTGTTATAGTGTTTATTTATTTTTTGAACTCTGTCGTGAATATAACATTATTATTGATCGTGTTGGCGTTTATTGGATTGGGTTTTGTTGAATTTTTTTAAAAGTATAATTACATATATATCTATTTAGCAGAATTATTCTATAAATAAACTTCTATCCGAGTAACAGAGTTAATAAATTAACTTATTATATTGACAATATTTAAAAAAATTAATTCATAAATAAAAGATGACATAAAATTATATAATGAAATAAATTTTATTATTTATATTCGTTTTTCAAAATCTGTATATATTTTTTATTTGGACAAATTGCTTTATTTAATAAGTTGATTTAATAAGTATTAATTTGATCTAATTTTATTTATTTTAAAAAATTTTAAGAACTTCTTATTTATCAATTTTAAATATTCTTACATTAACATAATAAAATATTAGTTAATTTAATTTGTAATTTTAAATTTATTTAATTTAAACTATATAAAAATTAAATAATCAAACAAACAGAAAAAATATTGTAATAATTAAGTGTTTTAATAAATTTCAAATAAGCAATAATGAGTAAAAACAAATTAAGATAATAAAAATATATATTAAAACATAAAGATATAAATAGAAGAAGATTAAATAAGATTTGTCTTGTAAAACTAGTTTATAAGTTAGAAAATTGTTGATAAGATCTCAACTTCTAAATTTTGAGCTAATACACTAGCTTATTAAATTTAAAATATTTAAAAATAATAATAATGCAAAATGATATCAATAATAAAATTATATAAATTAAATTTGTATTTTTAGATAAATATTATTGTATTAATTTTAGATTTTTAATGATTAAATTCTTATAGACTTTTCAATACATTTATTTATTCTTTACAAGTTGTATACGTTTTTTTTTTTCATTTAATAAATAATTACATTTAAATAAGTTAAACTAAAAGGTAGTAATTAAATTAAATTTTTATTTAGCAATTACAGTTAAATTAAATCTGTTCTTTTACAATTTTCATCATATATGAATTTTATATAACATCAAATATTAGTTAATTAAATTTATAATATTAAATATTTTTAATTAGAAGTGCATAAAAATCAAAAAATAAAATAAAAATATCAAAAATAATGTAATGACTAATTATTTTTATAAAATAAAATAAATAATAATATGGATTTTTTAAATAATAAAATATATATTAAAATATAAAAATAATAATAGAATAAAATAAAACTATAATAAAACTATACAAATTTAATAAACCAAATAAAACTATCAAATAAAATATAATTAATCATGGAAGTTATCGGAGTAGGTGAGCATCCTATGCTCATATTCGTGGAATCAATTTGTGTAACTATAAATTCATATTTGATTCTCGTTAATTGTGGAACCAGTAGAAAAAATTGATTTAATTTTAAAAATGTTTTCAATGGAAATTTCTTATTAAAAATACTTATTATTAAAAATTATTATTTAACGTGGCCTCACATGTTTTAAATTTTAAATTATTTATGTATATGAGACTTGTATTAAAACAATATTTTATTTATACCTTTTCTAAAATAACTCTAATTAAAGATGATATAATAAACTTAGAAAAGCCAAGGTAAAAAAAAAAAAAAACTGATTACATAAAAGTTGAGTAATTACCGAAATTAGGGCAGAATTTGAGTTGGGAAAAGAGGGATGAAATAGTAATTACGATGCCATGATGAAAGAACAAAAAATGGAGAATGATTGGCCCTTGAAAAGTCACTGTGGATCTGTGACTCAAAACAAGAAGAAGAAGAGAGAGAGAAAACGATACACTCACTTGCGGCATGGTGCAATGGTGACTCCACAGATTCCCGGTTCATATCACATATATTCCTCTTTCTCTCTCTTCTCTCTGCATCCTATTGTTTTCTTTTCTTTAATACTATTTATTGCTCAGTTTCGTATATTTCATATTTTTCGCCGCTGTATGTGTGTGGATTGTGATGGAAGGGAAATTGCCTCTTCCTTTCTCTTTATGTTCAGATCTATGTTTTACGCATCACGGATCGTGTTTGCTGTTTTTAGCTACCGTCTTTCTGCGTCCAATTTCTCAATCGAATACGCGAAAAAGGAAAAAAATGAAAAGGAAAAACCACTAAGCCGTGTTTGTTTGTTGTTTTGAATGTTTTTGGCTGATATTATTTATTTCGATGCGTATTGAGATGAGGTGAAGTCACTGGAGGCAGCGGTTCATCGATCTCTTCCTGAATTTGGCTGTGGAAGAACACAAAGCAAGAATCGGTCGATAAACCTCTGCATCCAGCGCTCACTTTGCGTCTCTTTACCAACAATTTTATTTTCTCTTTCTTCTTTTCGATAATAATACTCTTTATATGCTTCCTCTTTTTTCACTACTTATCTACACAGCGTTGACGAATTCTCTGTATCAACATTTTTTTCCAAGTGTTTTTGTTTCTTCCAATAGAGTAATTAAATCTAGATGCTCCTGGTGTGATTTGAAATGATTCTGTATTGCTTCATTTCGTGTTTTTCCTAGAGAATGCCTATAGTGTTGTTGCAGCTGCCAGCCAATGTTCTGATTTGTGATTTTGCTGTGAATGGAGAGAAGAAATAAATCTGATTTGTTAGCCGTACGAAACAGAATGCATTATTGTTTGGTGCTGCTTGCTTCTATAGAATACTCTGCTAATTTTTCCTTTTCATTGTTCTATCCTTGTGCATTGATTAGCTAGTCTAAAGTAATTCTTGTAGTGTTTAATTGAGTTTATTTTGAACTAATAATCTCGTATTTTTCAACCTTTTAAGAAAACTTTAAAATAACAAGTATGGATTTTAGAAATCTTCTGTTTCCAAACAAAACTGAAGATACAGTATGATAACTTTTTCTGTGAACATTTCTAGAATTTTTTTCAGAAATTAAAATTAGTTTACGTATTAATTAATTTGAACTTTTTTAGTAGTTAAACTTGTTAAAAAGCTTATTATTTAATTTGAATACAAACTAATCTTAGTTTTTGAAAAAGATTATTTCATTTTTCTCTTCGTTTCTTCCTCAGCCAGTATTTAGGAAGTTTTTGAGATAGATTCTTATTGAGATTGTAGTATCCTTGCAAGGACAGGTTATTCTTTTCTATAGTTGTGTTCCTTTTTTCCTTTCTCTGTACCAACTCATTTACTCCTAATAGAATGCTTTCCAACCTTTAATTCTTCAGCTCTGTGTTTAAGTGATGATATTCTTGCACGTCGGTAAGAAATTCCTTTTCACAAGGCATGCTAGATTTCATGCTTTTCATTTTGTCTTCGTGAAGAAGTAATTTGATTTTTTTTTAACAAGTGTTCATGTATAATTTCACTCGCATTACAAATTGAACGGTGAATTTTAATGTACTCGTAAAACTTTGGCCCTTAGTGTCCATAGCATAATTTATGGTGATGATCTATGACCCTGGTTTGTTCTCGGTCATTTAATTGACATGACTGTACTGTTGACTCTTGAAAGAACTTCTGTCTTGATTGGTTGGAGTTTTTGAATCTGATACCTAAAAGGGATATGCACTCTTCTTCCAGGTTTATTCCGATGCTCCAAATTCTGATTTTTTCATGGAATGGACTTCTCTAAAAGGGGAGCATTTTAGAGATTGATGAGTAATATTGACACTTAATTTGAAAATAATCGATGTGATTTTAACAACATAACATATTTTACATGGGCATGTATTTTTACAGTCATCAGTGTTGATTTTGAGATCAATGGCCGTTTGTCTTCTAAATTATCTCTCCTCACATCATATCAGAAGAGACAAATCTCTTGATTCACATGTTTATCATGTAACAACCCGGAAGAAGTGTCGGGGTTCATTTTAGAAATTTGTTAGTATTTTTATCACTTGGAGCTTTCTGAAGAAGCTCAAGGGAGTGCTATACACTAAACATGTCATTTTCTTCACCATGTGGTCTAAAGGTCTCTGCTTGTTTCTTTCCTGAAAAGGTATATTTGGAATGTAGGTTTCCAAGTGGTAGGCAGCACACTGCACTTCACCTAGTTGTACTGTATCTAGGTCTTTGCTGCGTGAAAGTCAATAAAAGGTACTCTTGAAGAGAGTCCAAGTTGCAAGAGAATCATTTAGTTGGTTTATAAGGGAATCTGGTATCAATTTTCCTCTATATATGTTGAACGAAATCGAAGTAAAGCAGAATCGGATAAGGCTATTTGGGTATTATGCGCAGCACAAGTTTTGATTCTAAGAACTGTGTGTACATAATGAGTAAGTAGGGTAATAATGTAGGAAAGTGTCATCAATCCAAGGATATTCTGACATTTCATCACTTGTTCGTATTCCCCGATTCACAATTTTCTCATGCACTACTATTTAACAATTAATATTCTCTATTTATATTCACCTCTCTCTAGCCACTCTGTTCGCCTATGCTTAATAGAGGACTAATGTTCCGTTTCCATCATATAAAAGTGCCACAGAGTAAAAAAGGAAATTGCTACAAGTCGAATAGAGTTTGGGCTATTCTGAATGAAGTCTTTTATAAATACTTGGAAGAAAAGAAATCAAGAGTACAATTAAAAAATATTTTATTTGACGTTTATTTATATAACCAATTTGTTAATGTTAATGTAATTTTACATATTGGTTTATCTAAAATCTTATTTTAATATATACATATTAGTCAGTTATTTTTAAATGTGGAAATAATAATATTTTGATGTGGAAACATATGTTAGTTTAATGAAAGGTTTATTTCATTTTTCTTTCATATTTTTTCTTATAAATGTTTATGATTTTCTTTTATCTAAATAGGACCTTTGTTAATGATTGTAATAAACTTGTTTTGGAAAAAAAAATGTTGGTTATTTATTATTTTCCGTTTAAGTGTAAGAATAACATGAATATAAGTGCTTCTTAAGATAGTATTGCTTCAGTTCAACTGCTTTCACTGAGAAGAAAAGGGACTAGTAATGGAAATATCTATTGGTCATGCTTTTATTCCTCTTGCTTTTAGTTAGAAAAGAGTCAATCACTCGCGTATCGAATAAAAATGTATATAATTGTGCTAGAGTGGATTAAAAGTCAGTTTTAACTTTAGTTGAAACTGGATTAAGTTTTCTTTTATATATACTATTTTAATTAGCAAAAAGAAGGAATATATCCTCTAGTTTTATTTTTTTTTAAGGTGGGAAGATTATTGGACTTACAAGAGGTTACAAATCAAACACACATTCAGTATATCGTCAAAATCAGATTTCAACCACTGTTGACAAAATAATAAGTTTGTGTTGAGGTCCTTTTTTGTTATTTATTGTATAAAATAACGACACTTAAATGTGATATTTTTTCATATAATGTAAACTACTCAAATCCCTGGTAGCCAGCCTGTATACTACTGAGTAACTTCATAGGCTTTTTGTTTTACGTGCCTACTTTATTAAAAAGGTAGTGGTATATATATATATATATATATATATATATATATATATATATATATTATGTGTATGTATATAATGATGGCAATGACATGGCGTTCCTAATCGTGTCTATATGTTGGGGCAATAAATCGAAGCTAGTGATCATTGTGAGGGTGAAAATAACAAGGATAGTTTTTAAGAAGAGGGTTTGCGGTTGCAGTGGCTGCTATAGGTGTATGGTGGCTACCAAAGAAAATGACCCCTACAAGATGCCAAATCCCATGACAATGGCCTTTTGTCGTTTATAAAATGGTGATAATGACGAAAAGTTGTAACTTATACACAGTGGTATCAAAAGAAAGCTTTTTAATAGATTCATTATGTGCATAAGTATTACAAGCAACTTCTCTATTTATGTCTTTTGTGTGAAGTTTAGTGGGAATCGAGACAAGGCATGCATGAAAAGGAAAAATGAATGTCATTTGGAAATTCATTCGGCTGATTTATGCCTATCTTGTCCACCAACCGAAAAAGAAAGTATCAAATGTTCAAATAAGTGATTATTGAAGAGTGATGATTGTAAGTTTATGGAGTATTATTCTAGTAGATCTTAATCATGATGGAACAAATTCGACTGTTTTCTCCATGGATCAACTTCCATAACTCTAAGAATTTAAACAATGATGCTATTTGATGCTAAGATAAATTTATTCGAAAACAATAATAATTGGTATAACCAATAAATAGGGATACTGATAATCATATGTGGGTGGTTAGAATGAAAATTGAGTAACCCGATAGATTTTAGCTGTCTTGTTTGAGTGATTCCGTGCAACAATCTCTTGTATAGTTTCAACGTTTTTCATTTCAATCTATTTGATTATGTATAACGACTCCATTTGGTTCGTGGAACACGTGTTATCAGCATAACTATTTTCTTTAATCAAATTTAAGGGCAATCAATCAAGTAGTCGGGTTAATTAATTAAAATAATAGCAACTCCATTAAATTTGTAAACCAGATTTCGATCAGTGCCTGTTAAGACTTTTATCCGGCAAGTGTACCGAGTCACAAGTAGTATAAATTTATAAAGTAAGGATGTTGATCCCATAAAGAACAGTTTTGTTTTAACTTAAGCGTCACTACTCACTAAGTAAGTAAAGGTTTTATGAAGATTTGATGATAAGTTGAGTCAAAAACGTAAAAGAATAATTAAAAACAAGTAACAATTGAAAAACGGAGTTTGCAAGATCTAGAAGGACTTTGGGATTGAACTTCATATCTCTTTCCCTCATTCGTATTTTGGAATTGATAGTAAAATGCAATATTCGTAACTACTCTCAATTGATGCACAAATTAAAATCATTCACACCGATTCCTTTGATATGAAATTCATAAGGAAATCTCCTAAACACTGATTCCTCAGCTATTTAGTAAATTATTCAGCGTTAAGAACGGATGTAATACGCAATCAATATATTGAAACCTATCCCTAGTATTCCAACATATCGACTATTTTCATCTAGGTCGGAAACTCAAAAATACTTTCCAGTTAAGTTTAAGAATCAAAATCGAGACTCTATTGATGAAAATAAAATCAAGCATTAAGCATAAGATGAAAATAGCAATGGAGTAGAAAACTGAATATTATATTTAAAATCACCAAAATACAAATGAGTTCAAGAAGTTACATTCAATCCCAAAGTTGCGGAACTTAGCTACTCATAGTAGCCATTACACTTCAAAGAAGAAAGATTGCCAAAAGAAGAGCAGGAATCCACAGTAGTTCTTGTTCTTCTCCACTCTCTATTTCCTCCTAATCCAGATCCCCTATCTAAAACCCTAAAAATTCCTTTTAACGCGTTCTTTCGGATTCTGGATAAGTGACTTTTCGCTCGGGCGAAAACACCTCGCTTGGGTGCAAATTTGATGTGCTCTCTGGACTAATCTCGCCCAGGCGAAACCATCCTCGCTTGGGCGAGATTTTGATGTGCTCACTGGACTGATCTCGCCCAAGCGAAACCATACTCGCTCAGGCGAGATTGCCTCGCTCCAATGTCGCCTGGGCGAATCTTCAGCTTGAATAACTCTTCTTTTCAAATCTTTTCTATTTCTTTTTCTCATGCAACTTCAAAGCTCTAGTTTCCTTCATTCTTATCACCTCAAATTCACAATAATTAAGATCAAATATCTTCTCTTGACTCATGACTCAAATTAATAAAGTAAATCCAAAAACTTTCAATTCAAAAGTGATTATTATCATAACGATCACTTAAGCCCACAAAAACTCTAATTTATAATGTATAAAAAACACTAAAAAAATGGTACTTATCGGTGCCTGGGGTGCCTTAACCTTGATAATGAAATATTTATATCCTTGTTTTAATGTTTTAATAATTTAATAAGTTATTTTGAATCCAAATTGTGGTTACAGACGTATTTTTTAAAAATTCTTGATATGTTTATAAATGGTAGAATTCATTTCAATCAAATTGTTACAAACTTTTTTAACAGGAGTAAAGTGGTAGATTTCTGAACATATAATTAAATTAACCATTTTGTTTTTTTGTTTTTTACACAGATGAAATTGTGATTCTTTTAATATATGTAGAATACTAATATAAGATACGTGTCTATATTTTTCGACATATTGTTGAGCTAAATATCTTTGAAAGGATTCCAATAAAACTACATCACAACATTAATTTTAGTCGAAGTGTATTGCTTACAAGCTTTGTAAACGCCCAAGTGAATTCAGCAGTTTGCTTGCTTCCTAATATGACTTTATTTTTTACAAGATAATATGAATTTTTTAATGCATATTTAAATAAGACTTACAAAATTGACATCTCTAACACTGAACTTTAATGGTGAATTGCAGTATCTGGCTTTGTTATTTACAAGAAAGTTTAACGCTGTGTAAAGATATTTGATAACCAAGAAATGACTAAGTTCTAAAGATGTTAAATAAAAAAAGAAACATATTTAGAAATAATAGAAATTATAAGAAGATGAAAATACTAATATTTTTTATGAGGTTAAATAGTCCTTCGCAGAATTTATGATTACAAGGAATTATGCTTTTAATTGTAAGTTAGACAGATAGTCAGAGAGCGGATTTCATAAAAATTGAAGATAATTTATTAAATTAAATCTCGAGAGTGAAAATAAACGAAAATAATTAGGACACAGACTTCAGAAATTAAATATTATAAATAGATTGTTCAGGAATGAATTTATACAGTAAGAGATTCAAATCCTAGGCATATCAAATAGTGCCAAGCTACCTTTGAAGCAATAAATACAGACAAAAGAGTTGAAATTAATCACGCACTAATTCCTAGTTTGGTATGAAGTAAGTTATCATATGAAAATTGTTTTTCCTAAAGAGTTAAATATTGTAGCAAGAAGCCTTAGTAGAACGCCATTAATGGGTTATGCATGAAAAAAAAAAAAAAAAAAAAAAAAAAAAAAAACCTTGTTTCGAAAGAGTAAGTGCATCATCATCATCTGGTGATAGCATGCATGTAACAGATATCATACATGTAGTGAAGAAAACTAGAGTTTGATATCGTTTTGTGAAGTAAAAGTAGGGTTCAAGAAAGACACAACAAGCAATAAATCTTAGGGGGTTTCATCATGAGAAGAAGCACTGAAAGAAGGAGCAACAACAACAGAAGAATAAACCTTAGAACTTCCAAATGAAAACCCACAACAGCCAGAGCCTTGTTCAGGAATGGAACAAACTATAGTTTCCTCCACAAGCGTGTCATGTTGATCTCTCATCATGATCTGGTTTTTCCAAGGCATGAATGTGGAATAAAGAGATGTTGAAAGAGCATGGTTCTTCATAAGTGCATGCTTAAGAAGTTGGTAAGACCTTGGATTCTTGCCCAAGATGCTGTAGTCTTCTTCATGAGTGTTCATGATTCCAGGGTTTGGGAAGTTTGTTTTGGCATTTCTCCCTCTAAGAAGCCTTGCAGCACAGTCATAAGCCAAGGCAGCTTCTTCTGCTTTGTCAAAAGTTCCTAACCAAAGCCTTAGTTTATGTGAGGATTCCTTGATCTCAGCAATCCATCTTCCTGAAGGCCTTTGTCTCACCCCAAGAAACTTTTTCTCAATCTTGTTTCCTACTTTTGGAATCTTCATCACTCTCTTCTCATAGGACTTGTCTATTTGAACAGGCATCAAGGGAAAATTCTTGTCTTGGTTTTGAGATTGGTATGAAATGTCTATGTTTTCCATGAGAGTAGGAGGGAAAAAGGGTTGGGTTGATTTTTAGCATAGATATGAGAATAGGGTGGCCACTGATCACTAATAAAGCCTTTGATGTAACAATGAGGTCGATGATGATGTAATAGCATGCTATTTGTCGGATTTGGGTTTGTTCCTTCTTCAAAGGTTATTATACAGAAATAATTAAAGACCAATAAAAGAGAAGAATTATGGAATCTTATCAAAAAAAAATAATTTTTAAAAGACATCTGTGTCAGATTGAAAACATGTAATCGTGTGAGGGACGTTGATAAACACTACTCTAACTACTCCTTCAAATCTTGATGAACACAATTGTGAAGGTGAATTTTGATACATTTCTATCCTATGGACAATAATATGACATTTGTTTCGCATCGATTAGGAGGTTGGGGTTTAATTTAAATACATCTTTCATTAGTTTTCAAATATTTTTAAAAATAAAATCATAACGAAATTTTAAATTTTAAAGCAACCAATACTTATAATGATAAATCATAACGAAATTTTAATTTAATTTAAGACAGATAATATTTCAAATACGATGATTGAACCTAATAAAATATCATTTTAAGGAGATCACGATATATTACGTTATTATAATATATTAAGTTATTATAATTATAAGTTTTGTTTGTTCTTGAGGAAGAAACTATTACATTACATGATTACATTCCATACGAGGGTATTTTACAATTTTAAGTAGATATGAGAAGTAGGGTAAGATGGTCCTTTGACATGAGTTACTAGAACGCCATTTGCAATGGTTGAAGTTGGTGAAGAAAAATCCAAGGTGATGAGCTGATATAAGTTGCTTTTGTTCTGATTTTAATAGAATTGAAAATGAAGTCTTTGTTTAACAAGTACCCTTGAGGGAAGACTCCAACAGCCTAAAAACAAAGTTCACACCTCAAAAGTCCGAAAACAAACAGAACCCACGTGTTAGTTTTCCCTTTCGCACTCCAATTAAGAACTAGTATGGAACATTTGTCACATAATGGATGTCTTTGTTGTCACTGCTACTTCCTCCAACTATGCTTTTATTCTCAATTATAAAATACCCTCTCAATTCTGCTGCACTGCAGATTATCAGATGAATCAGTGGGTAGTTTTCTTGTTGGATTATCTAAAGTTCTGTTTCTGTGTATTCTTTCAAAACCCTTTTGAATTTATAGGTAAAAATTAATAGTAAATTTTTGTTTACACTCTTTTGAATCACCAATTGCAATTACTGACATATCCTTAGTATGTTTTGTGGAATGCTGCATAAAACAAGGCTAATGACCAAATCTGATATAGTGCAGACGCAAGAAAGGATGCAATTGGGACAGAAATCATATGGGTTGATGCTCTTGTAAGTAAATATTGAAAATATTCAATCATAATAAGTTATGACGAAAATTATATATGAGATGTTTGTTTTCAAACTTTCAAACAATAAATTTATAACTTTTTCTCTTTATATTTTGTTCGTCTTTAGTCTTCTCTTTCAAGATACTGATAAAGTTCTGAATTATATGATCATTCATTTATATATAATGAATTCAATTTCTACAAATTCATATACCCTGTAAGTCTTTAATTTAACAATGCAAAATTTAATAAAACACAAATGAGACATGACAATTTCTATAAGATTCCCGAGTCACATGCATGATTCAATTGCGTTATCATTGTAGACTGAGGTGAAGAAGCATGTATAAGCAATTATTTAAGCAACTGTGTTGTTTTAAAATCTTTACTTTATACTTGGATGGATAATTTCACCCTTTTTAAAAAAATTAAATATATTAAATTTAAATTGATCTTGTTCTAAACTACTTTAATTTCCAAATGTTTTATTTAGATAAAATAATTTAAATTTATTAAATTTTATTCTTTTTATTTAAATAAAGTAATAAAAAAGTATTTAAATATTAAATAAATATTAATGATTCAAATATATTTAATATTGATAATCTTCTTTTACTCAATTTTAATTAATATTATTACCTTAAGTTTTCTCATTAAATTTAGAAATAAAAACTATTGATAAAAAATAGTATTGGTGTTACTAATAAAAAAATCACTACAAACATTTTAAAAAATAATCATGACGCATGATGTAAATATATAAAAAAAAGAGTCGATTTCACTTTTGTTAAAAAATCAACATCATCACCGTTGATTGAATATATTGAACAAAAAGTTACAATGATTTATAATAACAAAAAACAATAGTCTTAACCATTTAAATTAAAAACAACTTCTATTAATATTGATAAAAAAAATATTATTCTACATAAATCTAAAATTAATGCTTCCAACTTTGAGTAGAAAATTTTCAAAACTTCAAGCAACGCTGATTGACAAATAACCTGACTTAGCTTATCCAAAAATAACAAAGTAATTAATTGATATTGGTTGAATGGTTGAAAAATAAACAAAGTATGGCATTAAATGAGAATAACTTCAGTTCATATAAATTAAAATTTAAAAAATATGTTTGACATCAACCAAAAAATATATGGACAAAAAAGAAATTAACTACTTGAGAAATAATTTTGGACTACCATTAACAACTTCAGAATATTTATTTAATATATTTTATTTAAATTAGATTTTAAGGAAATTTTAAGTTTTTACAAATATATTTACATAAAATTTATATCTTTATTTATTATTTAATTCAAGAATTAAGATTGAAATATTGTTAATATTTTTTTTAACTTTACTTTCAAAGAAATATTCAATGACATTTATCAATAATTAAGTTAAGACCAAGACATTCAAACCTGAATGAAGCTAAAGAGTGACAGATCTTCAATAAATGTTTTACAAGTATAAAAATAAATATATAAAATTTTTAAAGTGTCAAATATATAAAATATACTAAAATTATAAAATATTATTTTATTTATATATTAATTTATATATATGCAAAAAGGTTAGAAGAACCAAGGCCTGAGTCACATCCAACAAAAGTTACCAACAATGTTATGTCTTAATCAAATCAACAAAATCTGGATTAAAATTAAATTGAAAAAAAATATAAAAAAGACACTTGAATTTAAAATATAAGAATTTTGAATTTTTAAATAAAATTTTAAATAATCTATTTACTCATAAAATTTCTAAAATTTTAATTTATTTTTAAAATTTTAAATAAAAGAGCGTATCTTCTCCAAAAATATTTCAAATTCTTTATAAAACTAAATTATGTTCTTAAAATTATGTATCAAATCTCATATTAAAACTCTTTCAAATAGTTGTAAGTATTATAAATTGGTCGAAGAGTCAGCATGCCACATGAATATATGAAAGAACGTCCACCACAAAACGACGTCGCATAGAACTAAGAATATGTTCTCGATTTAGTAAGGTTTTTTTAAGAGTGGTCACATGTAGAAGAGTAAGGGTGGACCATTATATATTCAATCATCTTAACTTTGCATTAATTCATTTTAACACTACATTTTTTTTTAACAGCCAAAAATAAATTAAATAAAAGAAACACTTTAAGGATATTTCAACCCTTATACAACCTGATGAACCTGGTAACATATAACAAAATATTCTGAACATCTTTCTCAAAAAAAGTTAATATCCTACTAAAGCAATACATAGAAACCTCTAAAAAGAGCAACACCAAATTCAAGAGTCCAATACACGTTTCGTCACTATTGATTTAACTCCATCCAAGTTTACATAAGTAAAAATATGAAGCAAGCCCAAACAACATTGTTGCGTTCCTTCTTTTACCTTTATTGCTCACAGTCACCTGAATACTAATATCTTTCCAACATACCTGCATCACAAACAGAGTTATATTCTAACAAAAGTTAATAAATCCAAATATTGACTTTCTTCCCACCTGTCGAAGATCTCGTTATATAAATTTGTCACTGACTCTGATTATTAAACTAAAGATCGAAGGCACTCCACTGGAGAAAGATGCCAATCCAGGAACGAGAAAGATGTTCTCGACGTCTTATACCTAATTCATAATCATTCCTTTAGTTGTGCTAGACTAAATATTTCCTCAGCGTCTACCGCCCCACCTTTAAAAACTACTTTATTTCTATGATTCCATATCTCTGATACAATGGTCACCCACATCCTTTTCCACACTCTGTTGACGCTGTCTTTGACCTAATAGATAGAAACTTTGAAAATGAAAAAGAACATATTCATGTCTAACTGTCACATTCCCTATGCATCTCTCCCAATGATTCTAAACACTATGCCACCTTATAAGTATTAAAAAAGTGTTGGATAGTCTCTACTTCTTCTTAACACTATATTAATCACCATGTTCTTCTTCCAATAATGATCACCACTGAATTTTTGGTTGGAAAGTAAAACACTCAGTCTTAATTTCATTCAAACTGAAAAATATTAAAAAGAGAACTAGAATTGAACGTGAGTTGAGTTAAATTCCACCAATAAAATTTTACTTAGATTTCAAGTTTGACTTGATTTTTATGAATACTTCTTTTAAATTCCAACCCAACTTCTTTTAAATTCCAACCCAATTCGATTCAAAATTGTAAATGATTTAGATCAACTTGTTAGCTCAATTTATTTTTAAATTATTGGTATTTTGCATATTTTTATTTGTTTATTAATTTCAATTAAAATAAAATATTATTAAATTGGTTAAAAAATATCAATTACATGAAATTATACGTCTCACACACACATATAAAATAACTTAAGTTCAAGTTTCAAATTATGTTCAAATTACATATTTATTTGAACAATTATAAGTCAAAATAAATATTTTTATTTATAAATTATATTATTATTAAAAAATAATAGTAAATAAGTGTTTTTAAATATAAATTATATATTAGATTTATAACAAATAATCATCATGATATCAGGTTATTTTAAATGAAAGTAGATCTTTAATTAATTATAAAATATAATAGTGTCAGATTACTGTCAATATTTTTTTACTAATTATATGATAACAAGAAAACAAAAACACAAGGCAAAATCCATCTCTAAGAAAATAAGAAAAAAGAAAAGGTAAAATAAACATCAATCGGAAAATGCTCCAAGGTTTCTATTCCTTACTCCGTAACTGTGACCTACATAAGAGCACACCCAACATTAATCTCCAAGTGACACCGAATAAGATTAAATTGCTTATAATAAGTAATTTATTCATAAAATATCTCAATTTTTTCGTGCAAAAATATTAACAAATACAAATATTTTTCATAGAAGATTTTGTTATGATGCTCAAAGTTAGGATTTAGAAACCAAGATTAGAACGGTATAATAAAATTGAAACTAAGTTCTCAAAAAAAACTATAGGCCATAAAGTTTAGTGGTGAAAATTTTATATAGCATATAGTTAAGTAATAATATAGCAGTCATCTAAAAACATAACAATATTAGTAATCCAATACATTTTCAACTAAAAGAATAAAAATCATTTTATGTTTTATATTAACGACAACATATTTTACATTAACTATATAATCTTATTTTTCTTTCTTAATACGTAAAATAATAATATAATAGAGATATCATCCAAGAATTTAAGTATTAAATACAATGAATAATTTTAATAATAACTTAATTAAAATTATTCAAATCTATCAAACTTCAAATCTAATTAGACTTATATCTAAATAATACAATTTTATAGCATATAATTTTTCCTTAAAAAATTGAAATATAATTTTATTAATTTATATTCTCTTGTTTGTTGGATGATAATCTATTATGTTTATATTAAAAAGATTAAAGATAAATCAGAAATGAAAGTGTCCTTTTAGTTTATTTATTTTTTATGTTTAAGTTACAGAAGAAACACTTAAGTACTCCTAACTTTATATTTTTTTCTCAATTAATTTCTTTTTTTTTTCACTGATATATATATATATATATATATATATATATATATATATATTTTATTTTAAAAAAA
>Ga0209489_104900_pt1 | contig 24027 bp, 21 predicted proteins | sample SiratrowhiteBW_FD_187527 | JGI IMG/M metagenome (GOLD analysis project Ga0209489, IMG submission 187527) | Root nodule microbial communities of legume samples collected from California, USA - Siratro white BW (SPAdes) (version 2) | ecosystem: Host-associated > Plants > Roots > Nodule | place...
TTAGTAGGGACAGTTGAGAAAAGTATTTCTCTCAACTTAATTAAGATTATACTGAAATTTGGTTTTGTTCTGATGACTTGTTCTAGATCCCTAAAGATTGGGTTAGTGCCACTAGCTAGTTTGGAGAAATTGTTTTGGGAAATTGTCACCAGGTAAGGGAAGCTAGTAACTTATTTTTATACTATTTAGTTACTTTTGAATAGAACTCAGATAAAGACTTGAATATGTGACTATCAGTGCTCAAGTCTTTCTTGCAGGTCTGACTGGTCCTTGAGCACTGAATAAGTTTGATTATCTTGATTTTTGTATGATTAATAGACCTTATTTGAGTAATGATGTTAGAAATTAGTATGCAAGAACTTTTGATTGTTGTTTGATGGATTGAATATGACTTGTGATAAGACTTTGAAATGTTTTAGAAGTTTGAGATCAGTTATTGAATAAAATATGTCTTCATGCATTATTGATTGAGGAATTGTTTTTGAATGAATTTGATTGTTTATTTTGACTTAGTATGATTAACTTAACTGTGTTTTGAGTAATGAAGTATTGTTTTGATGATGAAAAGATACTTGCATAATATGATTTGTGGGTTGAAAGAGTATTGATGTGAATGATTGAATGATGAAGTTGATGTCATACATTTGGGATAATGTATTAGTTGTGCTTGTTTGTGTACATTAAGTATAGCACGCCTATGTTTAACAGAGATCCTCAAGCTTCACTGATGATCTAAGTCACATAGACTAAGGTATCAGGTGGTGAAAAGCTGTGAGGGAGTTCATACACACCGGGACCGCGAGACTCGGTATTGAATTTTGAACTTACTCTGATCCTTTCTCTTAGATTCGAATGACAATCTAAGTCTTGGGTATTGGATTAGTCCTTTCTCTTAGATTCGCTGGTAATCTAAGTCTTGGGTATTGGATTGATCCTTTCTCTTAGAATTGCTGAATCTAAGTCTTGGGTATTGGATTAGATGTTAGTCTCTGGTGGGGGCATACTTAATTGGTTTTCAGGAAGACAATAGGTCAATGTGTGGCCTATATGTGTGATATGGTCTATGTGTGGCCGATATGTATTGATGTGGTTCATGTAATATCTTTATGTATGACGTTTGACATGAGTACTTGAAATGGAAAACGGAAAACTTGTATTAAAACTTAATATGCTAGACTTTAAAGAAATTCTTATGACCGAGATATTCTGTTCTATTTGCATATAGTTAGTATTGAAACTTATATGTTAATCTTCTAAGAAATTCTTGTGAATAGCTAATATGGTTTGTTCTTTATTTATGTATTGATTATAATATAAAATTTTATTTTCACTAGCTTACCCTTGCTTTTCTTGTTGTTTTGTAAACTGCGATGATTGTACTATGTACATGAGCAGATATAAATGCAGATACCGGAATATGTGGAAGAGTGTAGACTTTATTTTGGAAATTTGATTCTTTTATTGGATTCACTGTATGTTAAACAATATACATTTTTGATATGTTAATGTCTTAAATGTTTAGATGAATTATAAAAATATTAATTTTATGAATTTGATATAAAAATATTGATACTAAATCTTAAACACTTGATATTGTTTCATTTTTAGAATTTACAGATCTATCACGATTTTATGAGTGTTTTAAAAGATAGAATAGAAAAAAGTATATTTAATTCTAAACCATGTGAAATTATTAGACGTAATGGTACACTGTTGAGAAAAAAAAAAGTTTAAAAATTAACACTTTTACTTTTAACGAAAACATAACAAAGATAAATGTTTTTTTATATAATTAAAAATATAATGAATAAATATTTTAATATAATAATTTACTGTAATTACAAATAATAAATAAATAATTTTACTACAGAAATTAATTTATATATAATGAATAATTGAAATTATATCATTTTTAATTGTGACATTTTTCTCAATTAAAATTATAAAAAATCAATTTAAAAAGTAGAGATACAAAATATAATGCACTACCATTCAGATTTGTCTAGTTATAAAGATGGAGTATGAAGTATATTTTAAAATATAAATTTAAATAATAAACCAAACCACCTTAAAATAAAATAATGGTTAATTAAGAAGGGAAGTGGAGTTGATAAGTCTTACATCAGCTCCTGCACTTCACTTCTCATCAAAACCACACTTTCTCCAACTATCACTCTCCACAATACTCCTTCATGTCACCCTTCCATTACATATTAATCACAAATTATAAATCCTAAATTTTCTATCTTTGTTGAGTAACTCTTATAGGTATTTTGGTGCTCTTTAGTAACTCTTATAGATATTTTGGTGAATATTATCATATTATTTCTTTTAGATATGCAAGTATGAGTCTACTATAAAAATAGTTACTTAACTAATTTATTTATATTTTTTGATTTCAATATTCTTTATTGTTTTAATTGACAAATAAATTTGATAAAAATAATTTAAAGATATGAATGAATAAAGATTATTAGTAAATAAATAGTTCAGCATATTGTAGTTGAATTTTGATTTTGAGAATTAAATGAGTATATATTACATAAGATGATGCCAATATATGTTATTTTAGTAGTTACTAAATTACTTCACGACTTTTTAATATAAAATAAAATACATTGATGAAATTACAAACTGTGATTTGTGATATTATTTTCATGATATTTGTTATTATTTCTCTATTTTATTTTCTACATGATAAAAATAAAAATAAAAATAAAAATATCAACTTAAATAGATATGGAGGCGTCAAAATTTTTAAACTCTTTCTCTATGGTAACCACAATAATTTTTTCTAGGAATTAGTTAAAATACAAATATTATTGCTAATCTTTTTAAACTATTTCTTTGTATTTTGATATGAGATTATTTAAATTATAGTTTTGACAAAGGTAAGATATGAGATAAAGATTTACGTTATATTTTTCTCTACTTCACATTCACATGTATATTTATAATTCTTTTCATTCTTTATACTACTACTTTTCTTACATTGAAAATTTCTTACATTGAAAACATATTGATTAATGAGTTAAGAAGGAGGGTAAGAGACATAAAAAAGATAACAACTATTGGTCATTCAAAAATAACCTAACTTCTTTACTAAACATAAATGTTAAAGTTGACAAACTTCTTGTTCTAAATGTGACTGAATTAACAAGAATATATGTATTTCATCTAATTCTTGGATGATGACTATTTTGATAAATAGTTTACACACTACACTATTTTTTGCCTTAGATAATGTTGACATGACAATATTTAAAAAATCAATGTCTAAAATAAGAACAAACAACAATTTTAAGCCATTGACTAAAAAGTAAATTTTATTTGCTCCAAATCGAAGCATATAATAAAAAATTGCCTATTTATTTTAAATAACACAAAAAAAAACATGAATAATTATAAACAATATTATTGAGATGTGATTATTTTAGATCATATTCTCTAAATTATAGATATTTTAAACCACATTTAATTAATTTTACCTTAATACATACCAACAATTATTAAAATATAGTCATATTAGATCATGTTAGATATTTTAAACCATATTTAATTAGAATTTTCTCTAATATAACTCTCAAATTAAAACCTGAAATAATATAATTCTTATTCTCAAAAAGTAAAAGACATGCACTAATTTCAAATCACTAAAATGAAATATAAAATATAAAAGATATAAAATATTAGTAGAATCCTATGGAAATAATAATCACTATATATAGGTGGTGGTAACAAAATTACAAATGTATTTAATTTTGTTAAAGATTGTATACATTGTGCTGAGAAAACTCTTGTATTCATATTCTATGTGTAATATATATGTGGACTTATTCAATACAACTACCTAGTAAATATATATGATAAAAATACTAGTAATTATAGTAATTTATAATTAAAAGCAATTCAACATTTTATCATATAAATATTGTTTATATTTATACCGTAAATATTATCTTCACTTTTTAAAAAATTTAGAAATATTACAAATATTTATTTTAAAATATTTTATACAGAGGTGATAAATTTTTAATTAAAGAACAATCTTATACTAATTCAATTAAATTTAATTGGATTTGGCTACATACTACAACAAATTTAATCATTTTCAAAAATTTCAAACTCCTACCGACCTATATATAATAGTATATCAGTGAAACTTTAATTTATTGAATCTGTAAGCTTTATGGCAGAAATGTTTGAATAACCATCACTTTCTAAACCTACACAAAGGCCTCTTAGACAAAATCAAGGCATGGTGTTGTTGTCTTGGTCACTTTTCACTCCTTAAACCAATCTCCAATTTGTGGATAAATTGGAGGAAAGTTAGCACTGTATTTTTGTTCAATATTAATCTCTTTTGAAGGAAATGTGACCACTCTTGGCATAGGATGAGATATGAACAACGTGGCAAGAAAATTTGTAGCTTTCAATAGCCAGATTTTAAGAAGTATCACTAAAAGCTCACCACCCATCTTCTGAATCAGAAAGAAATTGCAATTTCTTCCATGACGCAAACAAACAAGTACCAAAGCACTTATCACCACACAATACACTTCCCAATTTGCTTTCCATATCTTTCTCACCAATCGTACACAAGTTCTCCTTTGCTTTCTATTTATAGAAATATGATAAAATTTTATTGCATCCTTCTATTCTAGATAATTATTTATTTTTTAAATAATAGGATTAAAGTTTCGGAGTAATTTTTATCTGATTGAGTCTTCACAAGTTTGTTTGTTTTCTAAATTAGTACTTTTTACACTGTAATTTCTAAAATGGATAATTTTTTTATTTATTTCACAAATAAACAAGTCGTCCAACTTCATTTTAAATAAGTCATATAAGCTCGATATAATTTTGATTAAGATTTATAAAATGTGAATCTTCTTATTTATTTTAACTAAAGACAGGTCAAAGTTTTAATTCAAAACACATCTTCATTATGAGAATAACAAAAATCCACCTATATTAAGAATTACGGTGCCAAATTACAGCAGTTTGAAAGAAAAATAAACCGTCTCACGTCTCATCAAAGGTTACATATTATATTCTTTCTTTTGTTTTAGCCAAAACACAACGCCAAATTCATGTATATATATATGTATATATATATATATTTTTTTTTTCACCAATAATTTTAGTGGACTAATCCACCTCAACCAACAGTTTTTTAGGGCTGGATCAACATTTTTTATTTTCTATTTTTTTATTTGTTCGTGCTTTTAAGTAGTTTTTTTTACATAATAACATTATAACAATATATATATATATATATATATATATATATATATATAGAGAGAGAGAGAGAGAGAGAGAGAGAGGCTAATTTGTTATGATAATTAAAAAATTGTCACGTGGCATTACAAAGTATTATATGTATCATTTTAAAGACGTGTAAGTCTCAAACATTCTTAATATCTAATTTTAATATCATAAAATTCAACATAAATTTTTATTTTCGGTTTTGTTTAGTTTTAGCCTTTTTTAAATCTACAGTTTCTTCTTGTTCATTTCTACATTCACTTTATAACCACGTATTAGTGTTGAAACTGTATTTAGGAATTTAAAACAAGTAAGAAAGTGAAAACCATGTGCTACTTCCTCCATCTTGTTTTATTTGATATTTCGAAAAAAAAAAATGCTTCAGGTGATTTTTTTTATACTCCCAATCATTTATTGTAGAGAAAAATCGATAAAAAATATAAAAGAAAATGAATATACTGAACTTTTCATAATAACCTTTATAAAATTTAAAATATCAATTATATTCTTTAATTCTCATGTCAAAACCTTTAATACAAATCAAAATCTGACAGAGAAACCAGCTAATAAATTTCCTACAGTGAAAGTTATATTTCAAGAACTACATCATTAATTTTTCTGTATAGGAACTTCGAAAATCTTGCAAATGAATAAAAAGAGAAAAGACAGGGACAGGTGCAAGTGCCCTTCTTTTGGTAGTTGGTGCCACAACAAGAATTTTTTTTCCTCTTATTTTCATTTTATTGAATAATTAATTGACACTTTGTCGCAACTCGCAAGTGGAAGGGAGCTGTAAAAATTTTCACATGGAATCACAAACTCTATGCATTCTCCTGAAGCTTACCCATCATCCTCATCACCATCATCTTTTCTACGCTGCCCTTCAACTTCTCTTCACAAAGTTCCAATCTTTACCGCAAACTCTTTAGCACTCTGAGAAGAAAATGTCAGAATCTGAGGAGGAAAATACAGACTATGTTCCAAGGTCAAAGCCTGCAGAGGAAGGTGGCTGCACCATGGACTTCGATCTGGACTTAGAAACTTCATGGCCTTTGGATCACATGGCCTTTGTCTCCAACCCCATGTCACCTTTTCTGTTCTCCTCCACCTCTGACCAGCCTTACTCTCCTCTATGGGCTTTCTCTGATGGAGAAGACCCCAAGCTTCCAGCTTCTGCCTTCTCTGACTGCCACAAGATCTTCCCTTGTATGGTTTCAGATTGGTTTTCTCTGAACTTCAGTTTTGGAATTTGCATCCTTCTTTTGGACCTACTGATACCCTTTGGAATGTAATTTAAATAGATGCAGCTGAATTTGGTTTTATTGATCTACAAATGTAATATAGGATGGGATTAGTTTCTGTAGTGTATGTTCTTTTGGTGTCAAGAGTTTCCTTTTGCCCATTTTTAGCTTGAAGTTTATGTGAACTGAAAAAAAAAATACATTTTTTTCGAACAACGATTTTAGTAGTCAATTACTGTGGTTGAAGCCCTTTTTGATTGCTGAGGAACTTGGTTATTAGGCACAGGTAATATATGAATGGAATTTATGGGATTGAAGTTTAATTTCTTTTATCTGCCTATTCTAAACGCAACAGCTGAAATTTCATGGCTTGACATGGTTGTTGTACTCCTTTGAGTGTAGTTTGTTCAAGCAAAGCTAATGTTTGTAGGCTGGAGTTTTGTCTGTAATATGCTTCCTTTGGATTTTACCTTTGCCACTGTATGCTGCATTTTTTTATAAGATTCTTGGAGTATTTCTAAGGTTTGGAGGTTTTGGATATATTGTGATGTTGAGTTCAAAGGTGTTATTGTTAAGTTTTCATAGTCTACTACTCCTGTGTCATTTGGTGCTAAACATGTATTTTCTTGTTTCTTCAGGGATCTGCATTTATTCTAACTGAAGCAACTGTTTTCAGGTGATTCCAATTCAGTAGCTGAAAAGCCAGAGGAGAATGATGAAAACAAGAAGCTTTTGCCACCACTTGCGCCTATGCCACCAGTGGAAAATGTGGGCGGATATTGTGTGATCAAGGAAAGGATGACACAAGCGCTTCGATACTTCAAAGAGTTGACAGAATTGAATGTTTTGGCTCAAGTTTGGGCACCTGTGAGAAATGGTAACCGGTATGTTCTTACAACTTCAGGTCAACCCTTTGTTCTTGATCCACATAGCAATGGACTCCATCAGTACCGAACGGTCTCTCTGATGTACATGTTTGATGTGGACGGGGAGAATGATGGAAGTTTGGGACTCCCTGGTCGGGTTTTTCAGCAGAAGTTACCAGAATGGACTCCCAATGTTCTGTATTATTCTAGCAAAGAGTATCCACGCCGAGATCATGCTCAACATTACAATGTTCGTGGATCTTTGGCTTTGCCTGTGTTTGAGCCTGCATTGCAGTCTTGTGTTGGTGTGCTGGAGTTGATAATGACTTCACAGAAGATTAACTATGCTCCCGAGGTTGACAAAATCTGCAAAGCCCTTCAGGTTCGGTTTCTTTCTTCTAACTTGGATAATATCCTGCATGATTACATATAATAGTATATAAATCACCTACCTTCTGTTTCCTTGCAGACAGTAAATTTGAGGAGTTCGGAAATTTTGGACCATCCATACACTCAGGTGATTGAACCATCATACATGATGCATCATCCCCTTCTGTTATATAGCTGTTGTTCTTTATCTTAACCCTTTATTCTCACAGATATAACTTGGCAATGCTTTTAAACCAGATATGTAATGAAGGCCGTCAGAATGCTTTATCAGAGATCTTGGAGATATTGACAGTGGTGTGTGAAACTCATAATTTACCTCTTGCCCAAACATGGATTCCCTGTAAGCATCGGAGTGTCTTGGCCCAAGGTGGTGGTGTGAAGAAAAGTTGTTCTAGTTTTGATGGTAGCTGCATGGGGAAAGTTTGCATGTCTACAACTGACATAGCATTCTATATTATAGATGCTCATTTATGGGGTTTCCGTGAGGCCTGTGTTGAGCATCACTTGCAACAAAGTCAAGGGGTTGCTGGGAGGGCCTTTTTGTCCCACAGCATGTGCTTCTGTTCAAACATTACTCAATTCTGCAAAACTGATTACCCCCTAGTTCATTATGCTCTCATGTTTGGATTAACAAGCTCTTTTGCAATATGTTTACGAAGCTCTCATACAGGAACTGATGATTATGTATTAGAGTTTTTTCTGCCTCCTAGGGTCACAGACTTTTATGAACAAAAGACTTTGTTGGCGTCCATATTGGCAACAATGAAACAGCATTTCCAGAGTCTTAAGATTGCTTCCGGTGTTGAACTTGAGGATGGTTCAATTGAAATTATTGAAGCAACAATTGAAAGAATTCACACGAGGCTAGAATCTATTCCAATTGCCCCATCTTTTAGATCTCCACCTAGACCTGATACTTCACCACATGTGGAGGAAGTTCCACGTGATCCATCAGAGCAACACATATTGATGTACTGTAATGGTATCAATCACGGAGCAAATCTCTGTGATAAAGCAGGTGGAAAAATTGATGATATGACTACTTTAGAGACTAAAAACTCAAAGAAACCCTTAGAGAGGAAACGTGGAAAAACTGAGAAGTCAATCAGTCTTGAAGTCTTGCAACGATATTTTGCTGGGAGTCTAAAAGATGCCGCAAAGAGCCTTGGTGGTATGTTCACACCCTGAAATATATTGATAAGCAAAATTTTTGTTTGTTATCTTCATGAATATACATTTAGCAGGAACCATACATTTATCTAAGAATAACATATAAATTGTCCATGAATACAAATTTATGGCTTACTACAATGAATTTTCTCTCTAAGAACCTATGCAACCAAACCATGTAAAAATGTTTTTCTTTCCTCAAATATAGCAGCTCTCAAGATATTTTCTTGTTGTACAGTTTGCCCTACCACAATGAAGCGCATTTGTAGGCAGCATGGGATATCACGTTGGCCATCTCGAAAGATCAACAAGGTTAACCGTTCTCTGTCCAAGCTCAAGCGTGTTATAGAATCTGTCCAGGGTGCTGAAGGAGCATTTGGTTTGAATTCTCTTAGCACAAGTCCACTTCCCATTGCTGTTGGCTCCCTTCCTGAACCCTCTACTCCAAACAAGTTCAGCCAGCCAGTCTCAATGAGCATTAGACCATCAGAGCCTCAGACGAAAGCGAATGGTCTGAATGCCTCCAAAGAATTAGAAACAAACAGACATTCAGGAATGGAGGATCAATTGCTACGGAATCCTGAGAGAGTTACCAATGATAAAGGAGGTTCTACTCATGAGGTTGGAAAAGAACCAAAAAGGACTAGAACCGGGAGTGGTGGCTCAAGTGAGGATAGCACAAATCCTACTTCTCACGGTTCGTGGCATGACAGTCCCGCAAATGAAAGTTCACCTGTAAAAGATATATTCATTACTTCCAACCATGATCAATGTGCTGTGCTGAGGAGATCATCACCAGAATCAACACTGCAGCCAGCAACTAATACACCTAAAGAGCCTACTTCTTACCCTATACCTGAATTTGTGTCTGCAGAACTTCAAGAGCCATTTGGGGGGATGCTAATAGAGGATGCTGGTAGTTCTAAGGACTTAAGAAATTTGTGCCCTTCAGTAGCTGAGGCCATTTTGGAGGATCTGGTTCCTGAAGCATGTGGGACTAATCCTCCAGCCTTAGATTTGTCTCCCAAGCAAAGCATGGGCACTCCTAATAAAGTAGTGACACCTTTTGCAGCTACCAAAGAAATGAAGACTGTGACTATCAAGGCAACATACAGGGAAAATATCATAAGGTTCCGGCTCTCATTGACATGTGGCATTGTGGAACTTAAAGAAGAAGTTGCCAAAAGATTGAAACTTGAGGTGGGTACATTTGATATCAAGTACCTTGATGATGATCATGAATGGGTTTTGATAGCCTGTGATGCAGACCTGCAGGAGTGCATGGATGTGTCAAGATCATCAGGAAGCAACATAATCAGGGTTTTGGTGCATGACATAACGTCCAATCTTGGAAGCTCATGTGAGAGCTCAGGGGAGTGAGAAAAGGGGGTGTATATAGGTTCAGTTTGTACTTTGATCATGTAGGTCCTTTGTGTTGTTTAGGATAACAGGGAAACAACATAGTTTTTGGTTATGATCTTCACAAATTGTAAGAAATATTTGAGATCACATAATAGGAGTTGAATCTTTGGTGGTACTAAAACAGCAACTTATTGATTCATCATCAATTCTAGAAACATTCTATATCGATTTCAGAATTAATGTAAATAAAGATGATAGACTTTCTAAATCGGATCAATAATTATATAAAAAAACTAAATCAGTTTGTAGGGAAAAAGAGGATATTTTTGGTGAGGCATAATGTGATCAGCATTTAAACAAAATCATGTTTTCTTGCTGATAAATAAATATATATATAAATAAAATAAAATTATATTTCATTGTAAAAGACAAGAATCATCCATGCTTCATTTCTAGAAGAGTCTATGCCTTATCTCCAAGGAACAGAAGTAGAGGGGCCAGGTTCTTATGCTTCACATCTTTTTCTTTTCGTTCTTGTCTTGTTACAGCCTAATTTTTGAACTATGTAAATTAAACTGTTTTAATATTTTATTATTTATAAAGGTGTAGTGGTATATTATTCATATTTTTCCATGCTCTTTTTTCTGCAAAACAAATAAAGTGACTTTGCTTCTTTCCCCTCACCTTGATTTAACTAAACCAAGATAGTTTTCCCATTCTCTTGTTTGAATTGTGTGCACTATTCATGTTATACTATTTATTTTATCACAATACTATTTTATTCTTTTAATAAAATACTATCTTTACCTAGATTAAATTCGAATTTTACATACATGTTTAAAAAAATAATATATATAATTATCATTTTATATCATTTATAATTTATTAGTTAGTTCCACTTTTAATTCATCCAACATTTTTAATGAAATAAGTTATCTCAACAACTTTCAACTTTCAGTTCAAAATATTCTTTAAGGTAATTTATCAATTATTTCTGTCAAATGTAACCTGTAGTTTTTTTTTTTCATATATTACTTTAAAGTGATGTTTGAATTCGCAAGTAATTTTTTTTAACCTCAATATGCTATTAGATTTCCTTATTTATTGCGGCCTTTAATTACACCATTTGATTTAATAATAATAATAATAATAATTATTATTATTATAAATAAATATTTAATATTTAAAGCAAACATACCAAATTAACAAAAAACAAAGTGACCTAAAAATACAATTTTTCCATAAAAAACAATATAAAGATATTATTTTATGTCATTATTTCACATTTCTTCAAAATTTGATTGGTTTAAAATTTCCATTTTAATAAGTTAATATATTTGTTTTTAGTTAAAAATTACTTTCCATCTTTAGTTAGTTTTAAACATAACCAAACAGTTTATTTGAAAAAAATATATATAGTTGATGAACGTTAAATTTGAATTAGAAGAGTTTAAAAACTTTCATATTGGACTAATGGAAAATGTAAATGAAATATTTGTATGATTCTTTTTACATTAATTGCATTTTCGTTTGTAAACATATGCTATTTTTTATTTTTGAGTATAGGAGAAGGTCGACTTGGGTAAAGTTTCCAAAGCATAGTAGAATTAATAGGATAAATGTATTTCATTTTCGTAGATAAATAATTTTTTTAGCATAATAATATGAATAGAGTTAAGATATACATCAATTATATTATTGACTGAGATAACATAGAATTGTATAATTTCTCCTTTTCATGAATTACGGTTTTATACGTAATAAAACCTTAGATTATAAATTCCATGAAAAAATTAAAAAAATAATAATAATTACTAATTAACTCTGAATCAAATTTAATTCATTACCATGAAAACAAAAGTTTGTAGAACCAATCCTAACACGACAAACAAAGGCATGTGGGCAAAAGTTACATCACTTTATGGAAAAGACTTAACAGAATCACTTTATATGCTAAAAAATGATTATTGTCATATTCCAAAAAGTGTATGTAGCCATACAAGCCTATGAAGTTGTTCAATAATAGCATTATAATTATTTAAAAAAAAAACTACTTATTTTTCTCTCCCAATCGTAAGAGGATCAATTCCACCATTTCAAGTATGGAATCAAACCACCAATTTCCATAAAAAGAGTGATGCTATTACCATAAAATATTAGGACAAAAATTCCATTTAATGACTCGAACTAATGATGGCTGAAAAATTATCATTGTCAAATTAAAATTTCATCTTATTATAAATTTATCTTTTGTTTTTTTTCATCTTACTAATCTCTTCAAATTCGATTAGCTTTCACTCCCTCCATTCCTCCAAAATAAACTAAATTCTTTTCCACACGCGCCTCACTCACGTCGATAGTCGTCGTCGCGTTCGCCTTCTCTGCGTTGCAAATCACGGAAACGGGGCGGGTTCTGCTCCTATTCGGGTCGGGTCGGGTGACCGTTCCGTTTCCGAGTTTAAGAAGAACGAATCGTATGGAGGTGAGGGAAGTGCTTTAAATTCCAGATATATTATTCCCTCTTTTGGATTTAGGTTAACGATTCTGCTACTGATTATAAAATTCAGTGTCCAGTTTTTTATTAATTAGCCAGTAGTTATTGGGCGCGGTAATTATTTAAATTTTGAAAAATTGTTGCGCTTTTTGATGTATGTGAAATGTTTGGTTGCGTTGTAGCTTAGCTCTTAGTAGGTTTCGTTTTCCATTCATTTGTTTTGCTTTGTTTGCTTCTTGGACTTAGGCCATGTTTGCATGAAGTTCTCAATGAACACTAATAATTAGAAGAAAATAAAAGGCTAAAGTGAATTGAATTGCTATTCAGAGTAGGTAAACAGGGGAGTTTTTATAAATTAGTTTATATATAAGCTTATTATTCTTTATTATGTGATTCTGTTAAAAATGCTTAACCAGTTATGTGTCTAAATAGGGCCTATGTATTGATATGTTACGGTTAGTTTGTGAGGGTGGTAGTTTCACATGCAATTGTAGAGAGTTACTGGAAAAGATATTGACATTACTTTTGTTGGTGTTAGTAATTTAATTCTCGCTACTTGACATTTTTGAAGTAGTTTGTTTTCAGGAGTTGTGGGAGTGGGAGTGGCTGGAATCTTTCTTCTTTCAGGGATTGCTTTCGTTGCCTCCCTTGTAAGCAGGCGAAAGGGTGCCAGTAAGTAAACTTTTCTTGCTTCTGTTCTTGTCATGTAATAGCCATCAAATCGTCTTGGGGGCAAAGATGTTTGCGTTGAGTGAAGCGATTGAACTTATGCATGCTTAACTGCGCGCAGGACAAGTGAAGCCCCTGAATACACATCAGGAAGTGCTTTTGTCTTCTGATGATTGTAATGGCAAAACAGAACAGGCAAATGCTGACAACACGGTGGAGCAAGGAAATATTAATATGGAAGGTCAGAATGATGTATCCCGGTATTGTTCATCTCCTGATGAGTCAGATAAGATTCCCAGTTGCCATAGAATTGTTGATGATTCCTACATAGAATCCCAGCTGGTTCTTGATATTCATAACATGGACGATAATGCTGATGCCATTATATACATATCCGTTCAAGAAGAATTACAGCATGGATCAGTTGATGATGAGTCTGTTGTTCCCGAGGAGGGTACAGTGGCACTTAATGATCCTGAATATGAAAATCCTATTAATTCTTTGGATAGTTATAAATTTAAAGATTTTGATAGCAGCACTGCTGTAGATTCGGAAAACTTTATTACTGAACTTAAGGAGAATCCCTCCTTTGTTGAACCAAGAAACATGTCCAACTTTGATGCTAAGCCCCTACCTGTTATAAGTGAGCACAAGGATGAAATTATTGGTTCAAGTGGCAATAGAAGTTCTGCTATTTTTAATACTTCAAGTTTTGTAGCTGATAATGAAAGTGTACTTGTCAATATTGATGCCAGTACTCAGTCAAATAAAACAATTTCAGATCCTGAGTTTTTTTCCTGAAGAGGATGATCCATCAGTTTCAACCAAAGGAAATCCTGATCTCAACAACATGCTGCAGGTCATAGACAAGTCATCCTTGGAGGAGCAGAACTTTTCGGAAAATGACCTGTTTACAAAATCATTTGTCTCATCAACTAATACATTTCTAGATGGGCAGGTTAGAAATGATAATAATGAGGTTAATAAATGTAGATCCGAATCTTCAAATTCTGGAGCCTTTTACTCTGTTCCTGGTATTCCTGCTCCATCAGTGGTTTCTGCAGCTGTACAGGTGCTTCGTGGAAAGGTTTTAGTTCCTGCACTTGTCGATCAAGGACAGGAACAAGCATTAGCTGCTTTGCAAGCTCTGGAGGTATTTCTTTGCTCTTATTCGCATTTTTAAAAGGATACTAGGCTACACATTGAAGAACTTATGAAAGATGAACTTGATAGATTTTTCATTAACACGTTGTAGATATGTGTTGCAGTAAAGTATTCCAGTTGGTCTGATCATTAATGAAAAATTTGTACTATTCACTAAAAATTTTACTACATAATCAGGTGATTGAGCCTGATGTTCAACCCAGTGATATATGCACACGCCGTGAGTATGCTCGATGGTTAGTCTCTGCTACCAGTGCTCTGTCAAGGTAGTTGTTTATTTCTTCCAATCACTATTATGTGAAATAACAAGACACAAACAAGTAAGCTATTTGTATTATTGTAATATGTGGCTGTATGTGTGCCTTTCTGATTATTTTTTTCAGGAAAACAATCTCTAAGGTATATCCTGCCATGTACATAGAGAATGTTACTGAACTTGCATTTGATGATATCACCCCCGAGGACCCAGATTTTTCTTCCATTCAAGGTCAGAGTAGGATATTTGAACGTCGTGTTTTAACACCAGAGCTTGTCAGTATGTATGACTTTTTGCTAGCTTATCACGTCTAAAGAATATGGACATGTCAGGCCTGGCAGAAGCTGGACTTATTGAAAGCAGGCTTTCAAGATGTGATAGACAGTTGTTTACAGATGAACACTATGTCCCGTTTTACTTCTCTCATGAAAGGTATGCTTTACTAAGTTTGGTATTTGATATCTATTTTGTGGTTACCTTTATTCCACTGAGATAACATAATTAATATTCATCATTATTGGATTTCACCCATTTTTTTTCAATTATTCACAATTTCACATGGTTTCCGTTTTTCTTTTGATCTTGTAACTTGGTATAGCATTGGTTGTGTCCGTGATTCCGCTTCTCTCCTGTATGCATTTCTTGCAGCTCTTTATCACGTCAGGATCTTGTTAGTTGGAAAATGGTTCTAGAGAAAAGACAGCTTCCAGAAGCAGATGGAAAGGTTTCTTAACATTGTTCTGTTGTGCTTAAGTTATTCTTGATTTTCTAGTTGCAGTTGGACTGCAAACTAATCAATTGTTTGCTTCAAATACGATGATTGATGGGCAGATGCTCTACCGCCTTTCTGGTTTTATAGATGCTGATAAGATGCACTCTGATGCTGATGTATCTGCTGGGGAGCGCGGAATAACAGCTCGTGCATTTGGTAAGTCATATTCTCTTTTGAAATATTTGAAAATGGATATATGCATTGTTGTTAATGTGCTATTTTTAATTTATCTTAGATTTTTTATTTGCGTTTGATTAACTTTTTCTTCTTTTTTGATTGGTGTGGGGTAGGTTATACACGATTGTTCCAGCCACATAAACCTGTGACAAAGGCCCAAGCAGCTGTAGCGCTTGCTACTGGAGATTCTTTTGACATAGTTAATGAAGAGCTTGCACGCATTGAGGCAGAATCTATGGCTGGTAATGCTGTTGCTTCTCATAGAGCTTTAGTAGCTCAAGTTGAGAAGGATATCACTGCGAGTTTTGAACAGAAGCTTTCCATAGAGAGGGAAAAGATCAATGTTGTTGAAAGAATAGCCAAAGAGGTAACTTGCGAGTTGGAAAGGTTGAGGGCTGAGAGAGAAGATAGAATTTCCTTGATAAAGGAACAAGCTGTTATTGAATCAGAAAGGGTTGATTTTTCTAGTTTAAGGCATGAGGCGGAAGATCATCTACAAAACCTTATGAGTGACAAGATTGAAATAGCTTATGAAAAAGACAGGATTAGTAAGCTTCGGGAGCTGGCAGAAAGTGAAAAGAAGGAAATTAAGCGATTGCTGTAAGAGATTGAATGGAAAGCTTTGTCGATGGCCAGGTAAAATTATGAAAATTCGAGAAACTAAATTGGTTTGATCATCTTTAAGTCGTGTTTCATTGTAATGGTTGAAACATAAAATAATTGTGGGAACTGGCAAATATTTTTTTTTCACATTTGACTATTTATAGACTAGATTCGTATGTAAATTAGACATCCATAATTCCAGCTATATTAATTTGTTGATCCATTTGTGTTTCTTGGTTTGATGTTTTCTTTCTTGTCAAAATATTATCGTGTTTCTACTGCTGTTTAGAGATTTTTACGTTTTAATCCTATTTGAATTCTTTAGTTTGGTTTATTTTTTATTTTGACTGAGTGACTTGTATTACGTCAAAAATTGTGTTTCATGAAATATGAATTCCAGTCACTAGTCCAGTCGTAAAATTACACTTGTCTTATTTTTACAACTCTAGTGTTCGGTTTCAGGGCATGGGCAGAAGATGAGGCAAAACGAGTAAGTACATATGCAGTGGCCTTGGAGAGGGCTAGAGATCGTTGCGGAAGGAATGGAGTCAAAGTAGTTGATGATGACTTATTTGAGTACTCTACTCATTGCTCATTCATGAGGAACAGTTCTCGGTTCAAGATACGATTGACAGGGGTGATAACTTACTGGACAAGCTAAAAAAATGGCAGCAGATGTGGGAGGAAAAGCTCAAAATGTGATTGACAAGATTATCCTCATAATTTCTCAACTCGTCTCAAGATTAGAAGAATGGGCAAGCAAAACTGGACCACAAGCTGAAGAATTGAGAAAAACTGTAATCGGAAAGGCAGGCAAGTCAGTTCATGAGATGCAGAAAGGCGCCGCTGAGTTTGGTTTAACCATAAAAAAAAGGGGCAGAGCAAGTTGCTGATGATTGTAGGGGAGTTCAGAAGCTCACTCAAAAGTTCAGGACCTGATCTCCGTTTATGGTAAATAGCGGTGTTCAGCCAATTTTGGAGTACATTACACTATTGTCTATTGTGAATCATGTCATTTTTGTATAAATGAAACTAAGAAATTTTTGAGTAACCAGTTGTATTTCACCATGTTATCTTTATGACTCGATCTTATAAGCAGTACATCTTCTATGTGTGAAAAATTATACACATTCAAGAACCTAATTTACACTTTATAAAATGACACCGCTTTTGAAAAATAAATAAACTCCAAACATTAACCCAGCCTTCCGCTTCTAAAAAATCCTTTACTCAATCCTAATCATTATCGAATTTCTTCATACACCTTGTCTTAACCAGTATTGAATTTCTTCATACACCTTATCCTAACCAAATGATAATTAAATACATTTAATACTACATAATACCTATACATATTAATACAACAATAAAAAAACCATAAATGAAGCAATCATATAGTAGTTTATAGAATCAAATTAATACAAGTTTCACGCAAATCTTGGTCATTAATTAAATGACCAAAACAGAATTGGTACAATCGTATTTGGCAGTTCATAAATCAGGATTTTCGAGCTTTAAATATCCCAAATTGATGATTTTTTAACCTTAAGATTTTCATATTAGGAACAAGTCATCCCGATTGCTCTTATCAAACATTGAAATTTATGTAGATAATGCGCAATCTACCAAATCTCAGTCTGATTATCGTCACCTTCTATAAAACACGAACGTCGAAATACTATTAAAGGGAATCCAGCTATTTTACGCCCAGGAACAACCAAAAGACCTGTGCAGCATGCAATATAACCTCCAAGCAAACATAAATACCCTTTGACAATAGAACAGATTGCTTAAACAAAAAGTAGACGAATTGTACTTTGTCCACAAATCATGTCTCATTTAAGCAAAACATATTTCTCAAAGTAAGATCATGAAGTAAAATAATTAAACCAAAGCAAAAATAAGAGACACCTTAAATGTCAAAATGTCAATACACAAAAATCCATCTAGTGAAACTGAAACAGAGTAACTATAACTTATTTCTTCTTGTCTCCAGCTCCACCAGCCCTGCACACAGGAAAATATCATAAGCATTGGTTAGCTACTATCAAGAAGCCAATCAGATCAATAAATAATTTGTATTATACGGTATGCATAGAACATAGAATAACCTCATCTTCCGGAGAACATTGGACATCTCCTCACGCTTCTTCTTTGCACGTTTGTGAGTTCCAAGCTTTCTCTTGGCAACCTTGAGTGCCCTCTTATCCTTCCCAACCTTAAGCAACTCAGTTATACGCTTTTCGTATGGTGCAAAACCAGCAACCTCCCTTATGAGATTCCTCACAAAGTGTACCCTTTTGCTTGTTTTCTGTTTTAAGTCATACATTTATACAACCACATAGAAGATAAGCAAACCAAGAACAGAAAGTAAATATATGTACGACAATTTTTCTTTAGTGGATGAATTACCCAATCCACGTTATCCTCATCTATTTATTTATCCGTCAAACAGCAAAACTTAAGACAGCTAAAAAATCCATCGCATGATACACTTTAAACAAATTAACCTTAATTTTGTCCTTCTGTATCTATAGATTGCACAGCATAATTAGTCAAATATACACAACCATGAATGCAGTTTATTAAGAGTTAAAGTATGATTAAAAGCACGGGGTAATAGGTCTACAAAGTTAGAGGTCAAATTGATTAAAAAATTACACAAACAAGGGTTCTAAATCTGAGTGCTCCCTACTAACAAAAGACTCCTGTACTAAGAACTGAAAGTAACAAAATCATCAATTGCAATTTTCTCTAATGTACAGAATAGCAGTTGTAGCCAAAAATCATTTTTCATTTCTACAAGAAACTGATAGACAATATGAAACCAAATAAATACAGTAGAAGAGGCAGAACTTTTAAAACTCATAAAGCTTTTTGTTATGCAGCAAAAAAACGTTAAACTGAAAAACATCCGTGTCACCATTTCAATTAGAAAGACAGCCACATATGCTAAAAATACAGTCACTGTATTGAACGATAATTTGATTCCAATAACAGCATTTCAATCTAAAGGTGTAAATAATAAGGCTAAAACATTGAATCACAATTGAAAACCAATGGTAAAACTTACCCCCTTTCGATCTGAGGGGCGTGGTGGCAATTCCTTCTTGGTGACGACGTGACCCTTGTTCAGTCCAACAAACAGGCCCGTACTAGGCGGTTTGGGAGCCATTTCTCTGTCAGAAAGGAAACACGATTCAGAATCGTTAATGGTTTGCGTAATGAGAAACTAATGCGAAATTATGAAAAGGAAATGAAAACTGTGTTAAGAAAAGAGTGATAGACCAAAAGCCAGAAGCATTACCTCGAGCTGGAGAAACCCTAACACCAGAAAGTGCGGTGAAAGAGTGAAGAGGATCTAGGGTTTTTGAGTGAGTTGCTTCGCATTTTATCGTAGAGACTCAAGTCAAGTCGGGTCGTGGATCCACCTTCATATTAATAACTGGGTCGGCCCATAGCAAACAAGAATGTAGATTGGTTTTAGAAGATTTCTTTCTGCACCCCATTATTTCCTTCACCATGACCATCTTCACTTTATCCTTCTATCTTACAAAAGAATGAGTTTTAGAACATTAAATTTAGAAGTTTTCTTTACTTTCGAATTATATAAAATATTCTAAATTATATAATTTAAAAAATATTTTTTACAAAATAAACTTTCAAATTGTATAAATCGAAAAGATTTTGGTTCAAAAGTATGCAATCCGTAAGTCACTTTGGCATAACATTATAAGATTTAGAGTTTAGGGTTTAAATATCTTATTTCTTAATTCATTTCTGATTTTAAATAATATTCCTAATACTATTAATATTTGTAAAAAAACGTGAAAACATTTACTGTTTTCTTTATATATTTTAATTAAATTTAGGACTTGTAACACATGAAAAACTTTTAGGACTTATTTGATTTTATGAAATATTTTCTACTTGTGCCCTCTAAGAAGAAAGGTCTTATTTTAGTTGTGCATATAGAAATGATATACACATTAAAAAACTTTGAATAGGTCTTAAGAGATTATTATGCATCAAGTTTAGTTGTGGTCAGTGTTGCAAGGACTGTAGTACTCTAATGAGTGGCATAAAAGTTATAGTTCCGAAACAATCTTTATACTTTCAAGATTTAGAAAATGTCATGCTTCCATTTTTGGAAAATAAAAACTGCAAAATTCTGTTAACAATAATTTAAATATTCATAAAAACAAATTTTAATGTATACATAAATTTATGAATGAATAGTTTATGATATGTCCAAACAGCAACAATTAAGTATACCACATTTACATCAACAAAGGTTACATGGGAAAATGAAGTTCAATATGAATCAAACTGTTTTGGAAAATTATGTAAGTGTGTATTTCAGTTAATTAAATCAAGGCTTGCATTTCTGGTAGCATCCTTTTGGAATTTCCAACTCTAGTGTTTGCTACATTGGCAGAGGTCAACTTGAAAATTTGCCATGGCCAACATATGCGTCTCACTTTATGAATATTGCTTTCACATTTCTCTGCTTCTTCTACTTGTCTCGTTAGTTCTTCAACTCGCCTACGAAGTTCAACTGCTCTTGTATCTGCCAGTTTCAGAGACCTCTCTGCTGCTTCTTGTGCAGCTATTGCAGTGATTGCAAGTTCCTCTTTCAGTCTTTGTTTTCCATTGGATATGTCCAAAGCACTCTTTGTTTTATGTAGTTCTTGTTTCAAAGCAGCCACCTCGTGGAACAATCACATATTATTATAAGACAAAATAAAAAAAAATGAACACATTCAACAAAAATTCAGAATTGAGTCATATTTACACAAAAGGTTGATATAACCTTTAACTCAATTTCTTATTTTTCTCAACGAGACTTAGACTTAAAGTATATGAAAAAAATAATTTTTTATTCTCCTATAATATTTTCCTACAAATCATTACCATTTTGTCACGCTCTTCAATCTCTACCTTAGCAGCTTCAACTTCCAACTCACAAGCTTCCTTCCATCTAGCAACTTCTTCTTCCGCTGCTTTCATTTCCATCAAAAACTCCTCTACCTTTTTCCAAGTTAGAAACAAACCAAGGTTAGTAAGAAAAAGAGCTGTTATTAGGGAAATGTTATTTTTCATATGTTGATGAAGCAGGTGATTACATTTTGAGCCAAAATTCTCTCTCTATCTTCTAACTCCTTAATGTAGAGTTTGTTTTCTACAATTTCCTTGGCTTGTTTTTCTGTGAGACACTGGAGGCGTTCTGTGTCTGACCTGGCATTAGGTTCATGATAAATAATCCGAATATGAACTCCAATATATACTTATAAATTACAGCAGCAAGCCACAGTTCTGTAAAGACAAAATAAGCTCAAATACCCTAATCAATATATATAAGCTAATAGAAAAAAAATTACTCGTTTTTCTATCAAGCACAGTCAAAGAAAAATAGGAGGAATCAATGAAAAGGCTTTAATTTCACTATTTTTTGTTGCTAATCATGCAGTATCAGCAGAAACTCCATATCACTATGACAAAAAAGCATATCAGATGGCAAAGTACCTAGATTCTTCCAAAGATCTCCTCAATTGAGTGATTTCAAGACGTAGATTCTTCATCATCCTTTCCACGGTTGAGGCCTTGGAAAATGACCATAAATTTCAGAACAGGCTACAACTGTCATCTATAACAAATGTCACCTTTTTTTTCACACAACACATAAAGATGCTAGAAATTTAAATAAATGTGATACTCGTAACCATAGAAAAAAGAGAGAGGCTAGCAAATTGTAGCAGAAAAAAAGAACCTTGATCCTAACAATATCACAGGAGTGTCTTGCGTAACTATCTTTAAGAAAGGATATATAGTTCCTTCTTCTCACCCTTTTGTTAAATGTCAACTATATTACAAGAAAACGCTTTCTTGAATGAAAGAAAGAGTTGATTGTCTTAAAGGTAATAAGACCTTACCACACTAACAACTTCCTCTTCACACTCACTGCCATCTGATTTAGCCCCAGAACTCTCTGTTGATTGTTCACTGTTCCCACCCCCCATCATGAACCATCCAAACTGCAAAAGAGGCACCCTTTTATGATCATGTCCCTTTATTCTCTTTTCCAATGCTTCTTTCTCCATCAGGGCAATCCTAAGCAAGTTATTAACATCCCTATTCTCCTCAGTCAAACTGATCAAGCTGCTCTCCAATTCTTTCTTCTCCTTCCTCCTCATCTCCTTGTACCTATCCACCCTTTTCTCCACCTCCATTACAAGCCTTGAGATCAACCTTGACTCTTCCAACAACATCCTTGAGTCCACACCTGAACACTCCCCCTTACCATCTTCCACTGAAGTTTCATTCTTTTCTCCCTCTAACCCCTCTATGACTCTAGACAAGCTATACTTCGTTGAAAAGAGAGACTCCAAAACCTTAAACATCACCCCATTTCTCTCTTCCAATCTCTCAACCCTTTCTTTGGAAAATTCCACTTCTTTTCCCTCCAACCCATCTTCTTGTTTTTTCAAAACCTCTTCAAAGCAAGGGACTTTATCGGAATGATGAGGATGGCAAGAGTGTGGATGGGGATTATTGAAGAGTTGTTCCATGTTGCATATAATAGTGGATGGTTGAGGATGTTCATGAAGACAGAAGCAAAATAGAGATAGAGGAGGTGGCCAAAGATTACTTTCAAAACTACCAGTCAGAGAGGAAGGGTAGTTCGTTAAAGGAGGAAGTCTCAACTTTTTCGCTTAGGAAACAAATAAATAAATACAGAAAAAAACACATATATTTATGTATTTTTAATTTTGGTTTTTTGGACTATTATTAGAATTTTTTTACGTGTTTTCATTTTTCATTATATTGTTGTATGGTATTTAAGACTTGGTTTATAATTGAGGCGCAATGCAATTTTAGTAAGATTCGAAATTTATTGGAACCTTGTGTCGTGCCCAATGTGTCTGCACAGGTTTAGTTTAGATAATTTGTTATTATTTATTTTTGTCATCAGTATTTTTGTGTTTTTTATTATTATTATTATTATGTTGTGTGATAAACATCGCGGTGAAAAGGAAGATTATATGCATATGTATTTTTAAATAAATAAAATTATGTAACAAAAGTACATTTAAAACAATGTGAATCATTAAATTTATTAACTAAATAGTTAAACTTGATTTAACTATAGTTTTCCTGCACTGATACACATATACAAAGTATATAAAATCTAAGCAAGTGAGCATAAACTCATGGTTTTTATGTAAATTATATTTGTTCTATTAGAGTAAATTTATTTACTCTAAAGGTTTCTAGTATGTAAAATCACAATGATAGAGTGAAATGAGAGTGGACATAGACACAATAACGAAATCAAGTAAGAGAGTGGAGTTGGTATTGTCTAATTGATAACATCATTTTTAATAAGAAATAAAAAAAAAAACTCGTAAATCTTGTAAATCAAATATAAAGCAGACCAGATAACTTTAAAACGAGTTTAAGTTAAAATGTATAACTGAGCATTATTATTTTTATCAATATATATATATATATATATATATATAGAGAGAGAGAGAGAGAGAGAGAGAGAGGCTAATTTGTTATGATAATTAAAAAATTGTCACGTGGCATTACAA
>Ga0209489_104902_pt1 | contig 24017 bp, 10 predicted proteins | sample SiratrowhiteBW_FD_187527 | JGI IMG/M metagenome (GOLD analysis project Ga0209489, IMG submission 187527) | Root nodule microbial communities of legume samples collected from California, USA - Siratro white BW (SPAdes) (version 2) | ecosystem: Host-associated > Plants > Roots > Nodule | place...
ATTTAATGTTTTATATATATATATAAAACATTAAATCAACTAAGGATTTTCCCTGCAATAATAATATATAAAATAACTCTTATAAACAAACAAAACAGGCAAGAGAAAATCTTACAATATCTTGATTCACATGCAAGAACTAGTTTAAAAATTTCATGAAACAACTCTATAATTAATGAGTTCAAACTAGTTGCAAAATAATAATAGGACACTTTAAGTGATGACCTTCTTCACTTTTGCTTTCATATTACTTGTGCTGTATAGAATATATATATATACACAAGTTTTCAGAATTTCAAAACAATCCATATTTTTTAATTAACAGACAGATTAAGACCACCATTGCACTAGTACGTGTCATATCAGTTTGGTATTGTTTATTTCGGGAAAAAAAACTTTTACTAATTTAAAAATAAAATTTGACAGGTGATTCAAATCAAACTATTTTAAAAAAAGAAGATATGTTGACATCAAAATTTTACGAATACAACCATCCGACAACTGTGATTAATAATAAAATATTAAATTAAAATATATGTATTGAATTATTGAATAAAAGTGTTATTTTAAAGATTTGTCAAAGTATTATCCTTATCTCTTTGAAAGAGGTAGTGAGAACGTGTGCTAGTTCAACTTTAAAACATTAGCAAAGTCGTTAAGACTTGATACATACAAAGTTTTCTAAAGACACCTTTTACTATTTCGGATAGAGTAAATATTTAAATTGGTCTAACAACTTTTGATAATTTTTTATTTAAATAAGTCATAAATAGTTTATTTATTTGTATATAAATCTTCTAATATAAAATATAAAAAAAATATGCATATTAAATATTTAAAAAACTTACATACGATTAGATGATTCTTTTTATTTTAAAAAGACTATTTAAACAAAATGTTTAATCAAAGTATACTAGTCAATACACTCAACCAACTTAAATGTTGAATCATACAATTTTTTTATCTAAAACAGTCCAAATCAAAACATTTTTTTTATACAAGTTGTGTTGTGAATCGTGTTATCTTCAACCCAAACATTTCAAACCAACCAATTTTTTTGCTATCCTAATCATCTTGGGATCTTGTCGTATTATTTGTGAACATGCGTCTTTTCTAAATGAACACTAATTTGTATGAGTTTTAAAAGGATAATTAAAAATTAATAACATGACGAATGCTGATTGTCAAATACAATTTATAAAATAAATCAGATCACAGACCTTATATAGTAAAGTTCTCGATTCTCTCTACATTGTTAAATGAACATTCTTAATTAGTATCTCATTTGATTACTCACGCAACTAACAAAATAAACCTCTCTCCGCGATCCAAACTACCTTTGTTTTGTTTTTATCTGTATTTTTTTAAATTATATATCACTTCTTACCTATAATTTTTTATCTCTAATTTTAAATCTAATTTCAATATTTTTAAATGATATTCAACTTACAAATAAATCAATATCACTATTTTAATTGTTAATTACGGATGACAAATATGATCTATGTGCTTATAAATGTTAATCTAATTACAGAAAAATAAAAATTATCTTTAAAAATATTACTACTTTTTTTTAGCTAATCGAAGAAATCTAACTCACAATACTTGCGGTTTAATGCAAACTTTATACCGTAGTATTTAATTCACAATACTTGCGGTTTATGTAAACTTTATACATACCATTGTATTTAATACTCAATTCACAATACTTGCGGTTTAAGGTAAACTTTGTACCATTTTATTTAATACTCGATTCACACTACTAAATGACCAAAATGGATATGTTTTAAGCTTTTAATATCTTATTTGAATAATAACAAACCGGGGTTTGATTCATATATTTATAAGAGAACTAACTTGGAATTAATTAGTGAGACTTATTATATTTCTTTTATGGATCAGGATACTTTGCATTGTTATCTGTATGTTATTATATCCATCTCACACTATTATATTATAAAAATATAATTTTTTATTCACTTATATGTGTTACATTTGTATCTGTTTTCATGATAGTGTTATATTATAAAAAAATAATTTTTTATTCACTTATCTGTGCTACATTTATATTTGTCTTTCGCTCTCAACATGTGTTTCAAAAATACTTATCACCAAATCACATATCAAAACAAAGGAAACCACTTGAATATTATTATTTTCTGTAACATTATAATTGTATTTTTTTTAAAATAAGAAAAAATATGAATACACAAGATTCTTGTTTTTCATATATGTTAGACGGGTTCAAAAGTACTTACCAATAAAACACATATCAAAACACAGGAAACCACTTAAACTATATTTTCTCAAAACAAGAGAAACATGAACGTACGAAGTTTCTACATTACATATTTATAACACGAGTTCAAAAGTTTTTCTCAACAAATTACACACTAAAACAGAACAAACTACCTTAACGTGTATATCATATATTTTAAAAAGAATTTCATAATTTCTTGAAAATACTTCTACTTTCACAAAATCAAAAGTACTATTATATATAAAAACAAAAGAAAATTACTACGACTATCATAAATTTCAAAAGAATTCCATAATTACGTTGCAATGTCACTGTATGAAATGAAGGTAACTTTAAAAATAGTGTTAAAATATCATTTTTTTTTCTCTTTTATCTATTTTCATTCTGTTTCTTTCATTTACCTTTTCTGGATCTCAAATAATATGCTGGTTTGTCTTTTTACTTATTTTTTTTAATATGTTCATCAATATATTTTTTCTTTCTATCAAACAATATCATAAGTGACGCTCTAAATGTAGTAATAAAAATTAAGAAAAGATGTATGTTCTTATTTTCTTATACGATAATTTTTTATCTAGAAAAGTTGTCAGATTTTATGATGTCAGATATGATTCATATTTCTCACCAAAAAGTGTATATTTTTTTTATCAGTCATTTATGAAAAACTAAATGTGTAAATGTGAGACATTTTTATGTACGAAAAACTGAAAAAATATTGTTTTGACGATTAAATGCAAAAACTATCCTATTTACAGCCATTAAAATATACTTAACCCATGCCCATAATGTAATCCTTAAATTAAAAAAAAAAAAACTTAAAAACATCTATATTTAATAATCTAATTAATTTATTCTATATTTTTAAGTATTTATTTGTGCCCTTTTGGCTGTTAATTTTTCTTTATCTTGGGATAGTGTCTCTCACTCCTTAAATTCCAGTAGTCCCCTTCTCACCACAAATCTGCAACCCATGAACAAAAAATGAACTTAAAATAAGGATAAGATGGCAACTAGGGCTCAAAAGGACATAAGTGTAGGGCATCATCTCACATGACTTCAGACGAAGCATCGTTGAAACAGGACCAGATCACGTGAAGATTTTCATTTGTACTAAAAAGTCAAAAAAAGCTAGATAGTAATAAAAAATTAAAATTATTTTAATTAAGTTTTTTGTTTGGATTACATCCGAAAAACGAAAATAGAGAAAAGGGTGGAAGATAGAATTATTTGAGTTATAGAAAATAAAATAGAAAACAATCAATTAAACTAAATTCATTGTAAAATATCAAACTTTATATTAATTAATTTCATTTATTATTTTAATATAAAAAATACAAACGATATAATTATTTATGTTAAAGAAGTAATAGATTATATTAAACTTAATTCATTATGAAATATAGATATAGGTAAATATTAATAAAGTATTTATATTTATGATATAATTAGTTATATTTCAGAATATAATTAATGGTCTATAAACAGGCAAAAATTCCTTTTCTTACAGTAAATGAGGTGTAAGACAGAATAAAATAAATAAATAAATGTTATAGTAGTTTAGTCAATATCACAGCAATAAAAGACATGTAACGATTTTAAAATTTAAAGAACTAAGAATATCTCCTTGTAAAAAAATATTTGCTAAGGTTGGTAAAAAATGAATGTTGCTAAAGTTCAGTACAGGCAAAAGAACACATGATTAAATAATACAAAAAGTGGTCCTTATTCTTTCAACAATTATAAATATCAGCATATACAACAGGATATACGATAAAATATTACAAAAGTTCGTTCTTTCTTAATGTCAATAACAAAAAAAAAGGTGTTTGCTAAACGTCAATACAACACATGTCCTTCGAAATGACGTAAGACGAGAGGTATCACTGTATTCATCTTTATTTTTGAAGTAGAAATTAATAATTAATATGTACTTTTGTTTTTTATCTCTTTCACTTGTAAAATTTGTGTCGTTTCTGTTTGTCCTCGATAGTAAATATTCTCGTACCTTCGTCCATATCTCTTATTACATAGTATTAAAGTATTAATTGAATAATTTTTTATAAAATATAAAATCATATAAAAGATATAATATTAAATAATAATGATGTAATTGAAATTCATGATATATAATTATTATATTTTTTTAAAGGTAAAAAAAATACTTTAATGTGATAGATGTTACATAGTTGAGAAAGATAATGAAAATGAAATTAAGAAATAAAAATGAAAGAAGGATAAGTTTTTAGATTATTTAACAAACTAAAGATTTGAAAGATTAAACATTCAAAATTAATAGTATATGAGAAGGAAACAAGTATACTAGAGATTTGAGGATCTGACGGAATTTGAGGGATATTAAATGAGTTAAATAATTCAAAAATAAAATAAAAAATTATATAGTAAAATAGGAGTTTTTTAAATTAAACAAGAAAATAAAAAAAATTACTTTTTTTAAGTTTTAATAATTTAAAACAAATATGAAAATGAAGACAAGATACATACTTATTTTTGTTGTATTTAAAAAGAAGACGAATTAAACATATATAGATAACTGCAAAATGTTTTTTTTTTTTAATATGAACTAAAGTCATACACAAAACGGTTGACAGAAGGATTAAGCTCAAAATATACATATACAAATTACAACATACATTTATTATTATTATTCTTATTATAACTATTATTAGTATTATCATTATTAATAAATATAATAATATTAATATATAATAATAAAAATAATATTATTCATATTAATAATCATATACATCATAATATTAGTATTATTAATATTAAAAATAGTAATGATATTAATAATAATAATAAAATTAATAAAACTAATATGTTAATAATAATTAGTATTATTAATAGTAATAATATTAATATTAATAATGTTAATTATAATAACAATAATTATTATTATAATTTTAATAAAATTATTAATATTATCTAAAAAAAATTATAACGAAAACATATCTTGATGTCAATTTTGGCTATAACCAAATTTTATGACAACTAAAGAACCTTTGATTCATAGCCATGTTAGGGATATAAAAATGTATTTGGAAGAAATTTATTTATTACAAGCCCATTAAATACTCTTTAATCTTCTTATTCCAAAACAACTTTAGATCTTCACCGTTGAGTCAAGATAAACATTTGTATAATTTTTTGATTATCTTGAATTAGTAATTATTATAGACAACATCATGTACTTTCACCTTTCACTTCATGTATAATCTAAGAAGTAAGTTGTAAATGATTAGTAAAATAAGTTAGGAACTGTGATTAATATTTAAATTAGCAAAATTTATAGGTAAACTAACCAAGTTTAAAATTTCTTTATTCTTTACTGAATTAGGAAATTCATCATTAATGTTGTTCCATACATAAAATCTGTTAGTTGAGGAAACAGTCAGTTACATTTTCTCTCATCTAGAGGTCATTTAAGGTTTTTGACATTATTTTCTATACACATGCAAATCTCACTTTTGAAATGAAACATGTGATTATATCTCATTCAATAAAATTAACTTGTTCTAGTTCATTGATATATAATTTTTAAACAATATTTCTTAAATTACATAGTATTTTGACAATATTTTAATATCTAATAAAACAAATTAAATAGATACAGAAATTCTCTACCAGAATTAAATTGAATAGATACAGAAATTCTCTATCAGAATTAATTGGAACGGATTGAATCAATACGTGTAGGAATAGACGAGAGAATATACGACCAAAATGAAGGGCTATTTAAGTAAATTACCAAATGTGAGGCTGCTTATTTTATTCCCTTATAATCTCATGGTTTGATGAGAAGTGCCTATTGCATTGCTCCTACATGGGCCTTTCATTCCATTTTTGGACGTTCCATATTCTCCCTCGTGACAACTGAATCCAGAATCAACGGAAAAGAGAAATCGTACCTATATACTACAATTATATGCTGACACACCCACAACAGGTATGGATTACCTGTGTTTTTCATTATTATGACACGTTACAAATAAAACGTAAGACATAAAAATCAGTATAAATTATTTCATAAATAACATTTTTTTCACATGCATATAGCATAGATGACGATAACAAAAATAGAATATAATGGAATAAGTTTAAGGAAAAAGTTATGTTGACACTACTGTTTATAACGACCTTCATTTGACACTTATTTTCATTAATAAAATAATAATATATATAAGTGTAGTATGGGTGTAGAAGATGAATAGTAGTATGAAAATAATTAACATCACCCTAAGTTTAATGAAGAGGAGAGAGAAATAGATAAAATATGTGTCTAATAGCCTTTGTCAAGGTACAAGAAGTGCAGTGCAATTAAGGTGCAACAAGTGTAACCGCGTTAGTGCTACATTCGATTTGATTAATGTTTTATTGGTTGTTTAAAGTAAAACGCACGTGATTTTAGCGGGGATAATTCTACTGTTTACCTAATCCACAAGTAGAGCCTTGATTCTATATAAGGAGGAGAATCCTTGGGGAGTTTGGTATCTATCTTAGTGCTTGAGAAAGTAAGTCCTTTTCTCTGCACTTCTCTCTCAACTATTTCAGTCTGTTTCCTTCGCCTTTCTTATCACATCATTATATCTCTGTAGTAGTTTAGGAATATACATGCTTTAAATTTCTGAAAATATCAAGCAGCTTCCATCAGAAACCATGACCTTCACGCTAAAAACACCATCTGCAAACCCCACATGCCAAAGCTGCCACTCATCTCAGACCAAAAAAAGAAAAAGAACTATCATTTTTAAGTGTTTATATATTAATATGTTTCTAAATCTGGAAAAAAGTGAACTTGTAACGTAACGCATGAGCTTAACCATTATATTGAACCTTACATGTCTCTCCTTATGTGTGTGCGTGATTATCTATTGATTGCAATTATTTGTCCATATTTTATCTACTTGGCTAACACTTTCCAAATATCTTACACTCTTTTTTCTTCTATTTGACCACAGACATGGATACTGTAGCCACTACACTGATCATCTTGTTGGCATGCACCGTCATGCATGCTCTTCGTTCATTGCATGCAAGGAACAGAAAATCAAACTACAAGCTTCCACCAGGACCATCCCTTCTCACCATTATCAGAAACTCCCGTCAACTCTACAGAAAGCCACAGCAAACAATGGCCAAGCTTGCCAAATTCTATGGCCCCATAATGCGTTTCACAATAGGCCAATCAACCACCATAGTAATCTCTTCCACAATCGCAGCCAAAGAGATTCTCCAAACCCATGACACCCTCTTCTCCGACAGACCAAACCCCGACATAACAACATCGTACAATCACAACCATTACAGCTTGGTCTTTCTCCCTGTCTCACCCCTTTGGCAAGAACTCAGAAAAATTTGCCACGGAAACTTGTTTTCCGTCAAAACCCTCGACGCAAGCCAAGACCTTAGACGCAGGGAACTGCTGAGTGATATCCGCCAAAGAAGCCTTGAGGGCGAAGTGGTGGATATTGGGAGGGCAGCATTCATGGCCTGCATTAACTTTTTGTCCTACACTTTTGTGTCTCAGGATTTTGTTCCATCTGTAGGTAACGGTGAGTACAAGCACGTTGTGGGGACTCTCTTGAAAGCAACAGGAACTCCGAACTTGGTGGATTACTTCCCCTTCTTGAGGATGTTCGATCCACAAGGCATAAGAAGACACACCACCAATTACATAGACAAGTTGTTCGATGTGTTGGACCCCATAATCGATGAACGCATGAAGAAGAGGCAAGAAGAGAATTACGTCACCAGTCATGACATGCTTGATATCTTGCTTGATATTTCTCAAACGAGCAGCGAGAAGATACACAGAAAGCAGATCAAACATTTATTCCTCGTATGTACTTACATTCATCTCTTTGTCTTTTTCTGAATTTTGCTGTGTTTCATTGGATCTGTATTTTCTGCTATTACTTTTCACGGCAATCACTCAAATTTTAAAATATAAATATATGCAAAATCTATTCATTTATTTATCTTAGATCATATAGAAAAACACCGGGACTTATCTATGGATGCATGCGGTTTGAACGTAATCTGTTTATTGGTGACAGGATCTACTGGTTGCGGGGACTGATACAACGGCCTACGGCTTAGAACGAACAATGACGGAGCTAATGCACAACCCGGAGGTGATGCGGAAGGTGAAGAAGGAGTTGGCGCAAGTGATCGGAGTGGGGAAGGCGGTGGAGGAATCGGACGTGGCAAGGCTTCCGTATCTGCAAGCGGTGATAAAAGAGAGTCTCCGGAGGCACCCACCGGCGCCGCTTCTGCTTCCGCGAAGGGCAAAAACAGACGTGGAAGTGTGCGGGTGGACGATCCCACAGGGTGCCCAGGTGCTGATAAACGAGTGGGCCATAGGGAGAAGCCCGGAAGTGTGGGAAGATGCTGATGTGTTCTCGCCGGAGAGATTCTTGGACTCCGACATCGACGTGAAAGGTCGGCACTTTAAGCTGACACCCTTCGGCAGTGGGAGAAGGATCTGCCCTGGGTCTCCACTGGCCGTGAGAATGTTGCATCTGATGCTGGGCTCTCTGGTCAACTGCTTCGACTGGAAACTAGAAAACAACATGGAACCTAAGGATATGGACTTGGATGAATCCCTTATGGCCATTCCTGTTCCCCTGTAAACTTCCAAATATCTCCCTTCAACTATTTCTGCTTACTTCCCTGCTTCTTTGTCTGCACTATTTCAATCTAGTCCCATTTCAGCCATTAAATGTTATTAGGTTTCTTGTCTAAGTTGTTATAGATTTTTATGTATCTTTAGTTCTTATTAATCAGTAAATAAATGTGTTTGTTGTAAAATGATTTGTATCTACACATTTTTATGTTAATCAAAGTGCAAAAGGTAGAGAAGTTGAAGAAAGAGGGAGAAGATGATTTGGTGTGATACATTGAGACCACCGATCATTTTATATCTTCATTTTACAGCTGTATATATTCAGCTGTTAAATAGATGTAATTGGTGAATACTGACGTCAAAAACATAATTTTTCATGAAAGAAACTTATCCTAGGCATTAGCAATAGATAAAAGAAGCTAGGGTTATAATTTGACATCTTCGTTCTTCTCTTATATTCAGCTTATAATTTTATAAATTATTATTTTATTTATATTTATTATTATTTTAATATAATATTTTATTATGAAAAGCAGTTATCAAATGAATATATATATAGAAAAAGTGGATGTGAGACAATATTTCTAAAAAAAATAAAACTAAAATATGTTATTATTATATATCCACTAAAACATCGTTTCCTGTAATATTATTTAGAAATAAAATATAATAAAATAAAAAATTGAAATTATTTCATTCATAATCAAAATTATTTCATATATACATTATAAATAAATTTTTTAAAATACTTGTATAAGTTAATTTATGATAAATTATTTTTCCTCCTTTTAGAAAATATTTAAGAGGATACCTTTGTTAAAGTGTTTCACACGCTTCCCAGGGGAATAGACATGACGTGAATAATGTTCAAATCCATTCTCAGTTGGACTATAGGATTCTATTTTTCTATGACAATTTTTAATTTTTAAATTAGGAATAGGAATAAGAATAAGATGAATATTTATATATCCATTCCCTCATTCATTTACGTCGTTATGCTTGTACTCTTCAATTAAAATTACTAAAAATTTTATAATTTGTTGGTTAACATAAAAAAATTATTTTTACTTTTTTTTAATTTTTTTTAATTTTATTTAATTTAGAGAAATATTTTTTATTATACAATTTTTATTTTTTAAATATTTTTACTTATTTAATGACCACTAAGTTCACTTCTATCTTCAAAGTACTTTCTGAATTATAATTTTATTTTCATATTATGGAGACCGAGCAATTTTTGGTCTAAAATAAAATTGAGTAATTTATTATTGTTTCGATCATCTTATTAATTGACAGCAACAATAATCCAAAGTCTCCATAGAATAATTTAATCACATTAATGCTACATTACATTTGACCTCTATAAAAGAGATCACATGTCTAGGTAAAAAGATAGGTTTTCAATCTAATATTACTCCGACTTCCAAGTTTGGCATTAGAAAACTTTTAGCATGTAGAATTGGAAATCGAAAAGTAATATTCAAGACCGAAGACATCACATATTAGTGAATTTTTTAGACAATGTATTATCATGTAATAATGCATGACTATGAATTTCTAAGTATTCAATTTCGTAAATACTTATATTAAGTAACCTACTTTTTACTTACATTTTTATTTAAAGAACTCTTCACTGTAAAAAAAATTATTTTCTTTTTTAACAGTTCAACTCATTCCTTGTAGAGATAATTTCCAAAGTATTTTCTTACTCAACATTTAAAAAAAATATTGTAATTATCGTAAAATTTTAATTATATATAATTTTAATTACATAGCATATTTTATATGTATAATTCTTATTTTTTTTAATAAAAAATAACTTTAGTTTATGGGAAACAATTTTAACAATTATTTTATTATATCTATATATATTATTATATAAAATATTATATTAATATTATATTACTATATAATATTTTATTGAAAAAATAAAATGTTAAATAGATGTAATTGATAAATACTGATGTCAAAAATTAGTTTTTTTGAAAGAAATTATCCAAAGCAATAGATAAAAAAAATTAGGGTTATAATACTTTGACATCTTTTTTTCTTTATTTTCAACTTACAATTATATAAATTATTATTTTATTTATATTTATTATTATTTTAATATAATTTATTATGAAAAACGGTTCTGAAATGAATATAAATAAAAAACGTGAATGCCAGACAATATTTTTGAAAAAAATAAAACTAAAATATGTTATTATTATATATCCACTAATTTCAATATTATTTCTTTTAATATTATTTAGAAATAAAATAAAACTGAAATTATTTCATTCATAATGAAAATTATTTCATCTATAAATTATAAATAAAATTTTTATGAGTTAATTTATGATAATTTAATTTTAATTATAAGAACTAATTTTAACTATTACTTTTTCCTCTTTTTAGAAAATATCTAAGAGGAAACTTTCGTTAAAGTGTTTCACACTTTTCAATGAGATAGACATGACGTGAATAATGTTCCAATAACGTAAATAATGTTCCAATCCATTTTTTAGTTTTTATATGGACAATTCTTAATTTTTAAAAATAGAAATAGGAATAAGAATAAGATGAATATCTATATATCATTCCCTCTTCATTCATTTATGTTGTTATATTTGCGCTCCTCAATAAATTATTAAAAATCTATAATTTGTTGATTAATATAAAAAAAATATTTTTAATTTTTTTGTTTTATTTAGAGAATTATTCCTTTTGTTATACAATTTTTTATTTTTTCAAAACTTTTAACTTATTTTATGACTATTAAGTTTACTTAGTACTCTTTTAATTATATAAACTTTGGTCCGTATTATAAGGATCGAAAAATTATCGGTTTAGAACGAGACTGAATACTTCACAATCAATAACTAAATAATAAAATAATAATTTACTGTTACCTGGACCATTTTATCATTATGATGACAATAATATAAAATTTACATAAGATAATTTAAGCATATCAATGCTACAGTATAATATCTTTTATAAAAAGGATTTCCTGTCTAGACAAGGTACGTTTCTAATAGATTATATCCATCAAATTATTTATAAATTTTTATAAATTTTTCTTTATTTTTATTATTTTTCTTTTAATTAAAATAACCTTGGCTTTTACACTTGTTTTTTTAATTTTTATTTTTTTCTACCTTCAAATTTACCTTTCAAGAAAAACTAGTAAATACCAATAATAATAATAATAATAATAATAATAATAATAATAATAATAATAATAATAATAATAATAATAATAATATAATGATAATAATGTTGTCGTACATTTTGAAAATTGTTTTTAGCCTTTTGTCTTTCAGTTGGTGGATACAATTATTATCCTTTGGTACTGTTGTACAGAACACTGCAAAACAATATTTTATATTAGATGAATGAGAAATACGCAGGTCATTCCCAACATTATTGGTATATTCACTGTATAAAAGTTGCAGCAGCCTCAATAATTATGATTCTTTTTCCTATGAAATCCAGTTTTTGCTGCAAATATTCTTGTTTTGATATATTGTATGCAGTGAAGGAGAAAATGAAAAGAAGAAAAAAGAATATTAAAATATGGAAAAAAAATAAACGTTTGGATTAAATATAAACATAATAGCATAAATAATTTTATGCCATTGTTTCATTTTTAAAAATTATTGTTACCGTTATTATAGAAGAAGCCAAAGAATGAAGTGTACTTTCATAACTTTGAACTGACAAAATCGAATTTACAAGCGAGTGAGGTGATACAATTGATTGCTGGGGTGACAAAATTTGAAGAACTTTTTCAAGACAAAGTAATTCCTCAAATTTAATATTTAAAAATTAAAGTTGCATTTTTAAATTTTAAACATTAAATTAGATGACCAAAACTAAATTTTCCTTAATAAAACTGCCCACTTATCTGCCAATATTTGTTCACAGTAATTACACTCACATGGCCTATTGTTAATTAATCATCTCATCAACTTCCCAAACTCATTATTATATTCAATCAAGATTTTAAAATGCTTTATAAAAAAAGTATATTATTTTGAATAGATAACTTCGAAAATTTATAAAATTAGTATACATCTGCCATCAAATTTAAAATGTTTTGTAAAAATTATACATTGTTTGAATATATAACTTTAAACAATTGAGTATTGATATCACATTCATACATTTTATAACTAAATGTTTACACTATATTCATACACAATAACATTAACTCTAATATAATCATGATCTAACACCAATCATATCATTAATCCCATCCAATCTCATAACATTCATTAACAACATAGTCAGATTTTATATAATAAAGCATTGGATGATAAAATACAATGTTGTATAGTGATTATATAGTTAAAAAATTAAAACTACTTCATTTAAATTAAAACATATAATCTAAAAAAGGAAAAATATCATTTGAGTATAATCTTCTTACTTGATCAACATTCTATACTAAAATATAATTTTGTTCTCGATGATTACCTTACATAAATGACGAATAATTACTTAAACAATAGTTGATCTTTTCAACGAGGAATTTGAAATATTAAATATTGTTTATGTTTGTATATTGTTTGCGTTAGGTACAAATGGCTCGACTGACATCCAAGAAATAAAATCTTCAAATTAGACAAAACTAAGCTATCTAAAACATTTCATGATGCTTATTCATTTATAAGCTTCTTTTTTCCTTCCTAAATTTCTTTTGTTTATGTATTATGTGTCCTTTAACACTTAATTCAGATCTTTCAGCAGTTCAGAAATAAGAATATTTGGAATTAATCTTTTTCAAGCAAGAGATATGTGTTTGTCTTGTTAAAGATTCCATTTCTGATGTAGTATTATGTATTTGGAATTAATCTTTCTGTTATTTATCTTTTTCCTCAATCCTAAGCGATCTTAGCTTCACTGTCGGTCAAGGTCGTAATTATTTAAAGCTTAAAGATTCAACTGTTGGTAATAAGTTGTGCAAGTTGAGCCACATAGTGGTAGGGTTTCCTCTTTTGTCTTTCTAAACTTGAAATGATCAGATGAATAACTAATGGGCCATCTGCTTTCCAGTTTTATCATGGCAAAAATAGTCATTTCTCAAACAAAAAATAACCTATTTTAGATGTTTGATTAAAGATATTAATGAAATGAACTAGTTTTGTTTGGGATTCTTCACAAAATTAGAACTCATCAAAAGAATACCCTTTTGATTTTAAGTGGAGGAGATGAGGTGGTCTTTGGTTCTTCTGGTAAGCATGCTTATGTATCCTTTACATATGTATCCTTTTTTCTTTGCATGCTTATGTGATCACTTACATTGAAATGAAGGATGTCACCAACAAAGATGAACCATCATCTGGAGTTTTCTCTGCTGACAAAATTGTTCCAGCATTCTCTAACACTGTTAATGAAAATCGTAGCCTTGATACAGCAGAAATCGACACCACTGTGGATGCTGATGTTGGGAAAGTGACTGCTGCTACATATGAATTGAGGCTATTACTGCACATGCTTGCTTGCTCATTCAAGACAGTTTACAGCAGAGAATTCTCAAATCTGAGGATATTGGTGTCACTTTTGAAACTTTCTCCTATTATCTAAGGTGCATACAGTTGCTTGTTATCAATTTATCTCTTCATTGCACTGTTTGAACTAAAAGACCAGTATAGTCACAATTATATGTTAAGTATGGCTATGTTGGTATTCTTTGTTTCTGAAGTGCTGGGTTGAATTGCTTGTAGTTACTGAAGAGATTGATGAAAGATAGTTTATGGTTACTTAGTCACTACAAGAAAAGAAAACAGTGAAATTAATGTCAAAAAATAAGTCGATTAATGGGCCGAAGGAAAAAGCATGGGCAAACTCATTTTAAAATGTCAGAACTGAAGCAATGGATAAATAAAATAAAAAATAAAGCAAAGTGATGGTCAGACCTACACATTAAAATATTATTTGTAATTAATTAGTTACTGTCACAACTGGGGTTTCAACGGGAAAGACGAACAAAAATAATTTAATTTTTAAAATAGTGGAGTCCTCACCATAGTTTATTAGAAAAAACTATGGAAAACCAAAAACAAGATAAGACAAGTTATGTGTAGGGAATGGTTAGCAACCCACAACCCCCGTCCTAAGACGGTACCTTTAATTAAATAAGTAATCTGAGTGTGATTTTTTAAAACATTTATTTTTCCAAGAAAGAGATTAAGATAACACAAACAAAATATTTCTTTTGGTTTTAGGGAGCCCGATAAGGTTTGACCTTGCTTCTACGTATCTCTATCAGGATGGAGAATCAGGGTTACGTAGTTCTTTGTTGATAAGATTGTTGGTTGTCTTGATATTTTTTTTTTTTGAAAATTTTGAAAGCTTGTGTTTGAAAATAAGGTAAGTGAATGATACCAGTACCAGGTTTAAAGCCTGGGCTTTGGATAGCAGTGTCAGGTTTAAAGCCTAGGCTTTGGACAGCAGTGCCAGGTTTAAGGCCTGGGCTTTGGGTAAGGTGCCAGGTTTAAAGCCTGGGCTTTGAGCAACAGTACCAGGTTTAAAGCCTGGACTTTGAGTAATAGTGTCAGGTTTAAAGCCTGGGCTTTGAGTAATGATGCCAGGTTTAAAGCCTGGGCTTTGAGAAATAATGTCAGGTTTAAAGTCTCGGCTTTGAATAAGGTAACAGGTGCAAATACTAATTGGGGTGATGCAGGAAGTAGCTCCACTAGTCAGAAACCACTTATGATCAAGGACTTTTTAGGGATTGAGAAGAGTGAGGGTGCAGATCTGGATTAATGGGGGTGCAGGAAGTAGATCTGCTAATCAGAAATCCAACCAGGGTTGAGGGCATTTTGGGGATTAAGAAGAATTGGAGTGTAGATCTTAATTAATGGGGGTGCAGGAAGTAGATCTGCTAATTAGAAATCCAACCAGGGTTGAGGGCATTTTGGGAATTAAGAAGAATTAGAGTGTAAATCTTAATTATTGGAGGTGCAGGAAGTAGATCCATCTGCTATTCAGGAATCCAACCAGGGCATTTTGGGGATTAAGAAGAATTGGAGTGTAGATTTTAATTAATGGAGGTGCAGGAAGTAGATATGCTAATCAGAAATCTAGGATTGAGGGCATTTTAGGGATTAAGAATAATTGAAGTGTAGATCTTAATTAATAGGGGTGCAGGAAATACCTCCACTAACCAAAAACCCAACTAGTGTTGTGGGGATTTTGGTAATTGAGGAGAGTGCGAATAGAATGGCCCAACTCCTAAACCCTAAGCCACCACCACCTTAACCTTAAGCCACCATCACCTTTCTTCACCCATAATGAACCAAAAGCGGCAGCAGCTATGGGGAAGGAGCGGCGGCGGCGACGACGGCACGGCGCGGCGGCGGCGCGGGGTGGCGGCGGCGGCCCGGAAAAAATGATGGTGACCGCGGAAGTCGTTTTGGGGCTGTTTTGGAGTGGTTTTGGGAGTACAAAATACACAGAAGAATGTATAGAAGATGGAAGATGATAAATTTTTTTATTATTTAAGAAATAAGAAAAAAAAACAAAATGTCATAAAGAACAAAAAGACCTCTTTTTTCTATTTTTTTTTATCTTTATATGAAAATGAAATGATGAAGAAATAAAAAAACATTACAGGAGAATCAATCTTCTATACTTTTTCTCTCTTTTTTCTTCGTTCCTCTCAAAGTGATCGGTCGTTCTTTTCTAAAAGTAGTTTAGAGCAGTTTTGAAAGATTTACTCTTTCTTTCTTTCTTTTTTCGTTTTTCTTTTTTATATTTTTTTGTTATTGTGAAATGGGTGGTTCAGATTTAAGATTGTCTGATTCTTTTTTTATTATTATTATTAAAAAAATTTTATGTAATAGAGAATGTGGATTGTTATCTGAGCAGTTTCAAAAGTTGTTATTTTATATATTTTTTTTAAAATAATAAGTGGAGTTAAAGGAGAGAGAATTTAGAAAAGATTGACTTATTTTTTATTATTTTTATTACGTTGAACGTACAAATGAAGGCAACAGTTTGAAAACAGTTTTATTTTCTTGTTATTTTTTATTATTTTATATTTTTTCTTATTTTTAGGTTCTGTTGTTTCAATTTATATTTATATTTTTTTTTCATTTTTTATTGTTAATTATTTTTTTAAATCACCACCTTTTATCTTTTTTTTAGGTTTTTTTAATGGAAAAATTCAAAAAAAAATTATTTATTATTTTTTCAAGAAAACTTAAATTAATAAATATATATTCTATATTATTATTTATTTTTTTCATTTTTCCTTTTTCACTTTATTATTATATTTTAATTTAAAAGATTACCCAGACAAAATCGGGTGTTGACAATTACAAAATCATGAACTTGAGCCATGCAACAGGAAAGAAAATTTAAAAAAAATAAAATAAAATAAATGGTATTATTTGCAATTAAATAATTGAAAAAAAATGTGGGTTTGACCCACGCAAGGGTGAAAAAAATAAAAAATAAAATCAAAATTTTTATGAATGAGCCAAAAATATTTATTCTAATAAAACAATTAATTTATAATTAAAAAAATAGGAAAATAGTATTGTGAATTTTTTTAATTTATATTAATAATTGTAGTTTTAAAAAGTGAATTTAATGATAAAAAAGAAAATAATATAAAATTTATGGTATGTATGAAAATTAAAAAAAATTAAAGTATTTTGTATAAAAAATTTCATTAAAATTTTTAATTTTGGAAAAATAAATTGTTAAAATATTTATAAAATGATGAAAATTAAGATAGAAATAATTTTGTATATAAAATAATAAGTTAAAAAGTAAATGTGAGTACTTATGTAATTAAATTGGACTTAAGAACAATAACTAGACTTTAGGCCTAAGAGTTCTTTAATAGATTCAACTTAAGAGTGTCAATTAGGCTTGAGGCTTATTAGGAGGAGTTTGTTTTGTAAATGTAAGTACTTGTGTAATTAAATTGGGCTTTAGGCCTAAGAATGATTTAATAAATTGAACTTAAGAGTGTCAATTAGACTTAAGGCTCATTAGGTGTTAATACCATAAGGTTGTGTTTAGTAAATATGAGCACTCATGTAATTAAATTTGGCTTAAGAACAACAATTGGGCTTCCGTAAGAATGGTTTAATAAATTGAACTTAAGAGTGTCAACTAGGCTTGAGGCTCAATATGAGTGTTAATATCATATAGGATTGTGTTTAGTAAATGTGAATACTTGTCTAATTAAATTGGACTTAAGAATTGGGTTTTAGGCCTAAGAATGATTTAATAAATTGAACTTATAAGTGTCAATTAGGTTTTAGGCTTATTACGAGGTGTAAATATGATATAGGTCGTGTTTAGTAATTGTGAACACATGTGTAATTAAATTGGGCTTAAGAACAACAATTGGGCTTTAGGCTTGCTTTAGTTTTAGTTCATGTATTAGACTTGCTTTAGTTTCAGTTCATAGTAACACAAAAAGTTTAATATTTTATGTTGAAAAATAAGGTGGTCAAAGTTCAAGAGAGAGGGTAAATTGAACTATTTAAACTTTTTAAAAACTTGAAAGTATGAATGAATGATTTTATGAAACCATGATTACAATGTAGAATAAAAAAAAAACAAGTTAAATGTGCAGACAACAAGTTAAAAATAAGTCCAGTATGTAAAACTATGTAAAAATCGCCTACAAATCCAAAACAACACGTTAAAAGATTGGCAATTCTAGAAAAACACAAATAACAAGTTCAATCTAAAAACAACTTGTTAAAAATCCTTTTCAGCTTTTAAACCATTTTCAACCAATAGTAGAATTTAACCAATTAAACCAGATTTCAACCAATTGAAATACCAATATTGTTATTTAATTTCGAAGAAAATCATTATTGAGAAGATATTCCCCAATTTCAGTAGCATTCATCTTTCTCACATTCAAACAATTAACACAAAGACATATAAACTTTATTCCATCAACACTACTACCAACGTTACATTGTACAAATTATATAAATTCTTCTTCACCTCTCTCATACTCAACACTAATCGTATTAAATATATCTAATTTGAATCTATATATATAATATATAATTTTCAAAGAAATTTAAGCATGGTATAAATACATGTAAATCTTACTTTTGTAATTAAAGGTGTCACCTCCGATAAAGTAGGATTAATTTTTTCTAGTTTATTGGTACATAACTTTTAAACAACATTTCTTGAATTTTACAAAATTTTAATAACATTTTTGGATTGATCTTCATGTTACACGAAATTAAAGTGGTAATCAACTACAACTAAATATGTATCTAAAGATCAATATAAAATAAAATGTAATCAAATAAATTTAATAAAATATATGAAATGAAAATTAATATATATATATATATATATAATGAACTATTAAAAATTAATTAATTTTCTAAAATTATCCAAGTAAATAATTTAAATTTGATATATTTATTATTAGTATTGCGTCCTCTTGCTTTTACAAATAAAAAATCATAAAAATAATTAAAAGAAATATATAATTTTGTATTGAATCTCAACTAAGAAACTAAAATACTTATACAACAATAATCTAATTCTAATATCAAACAAAACAAATTAAATAGACACGGAAATTCTCTATCAAGAATTAAGTGGAACGGATTGAATCAATGCCTTCCTGTGTGATAGATCTATCTTCTTGGACTATTATATCTGTGGTAGTTAAAAATAAACATATTTTAAATTCCTGAAAATATCAAGCAGCCGCCATCATAAAACTATGACCTTACACGCTAAAAAACTCCATCTGCACACCCCACATGAAGCCGCCACTCATCACAAACCAAAAAAAAAAAAAAACAATTTTAATTGGTTATATATTGGTATGCATATCTGGTGGTGATTATTCTTGGTTACAATTATTTTTTTTATATTTTATTTAAAAAAAAATTACTCATACCTTAACACTATATGCAGTAAATATAATTATTTAATATTAAAATAAATTATTATTTTATTATTATATTTATTATATAATATTTTATTGAATAAAATAAATGTTAAAAAATATAATTGATCAATATTAATACTAAAATATAATAATAATTTATTTCAACGTCAAACAATTAATTGTATTTTAATTATATTTTAATGTGTTCAGTGAAAAGTATCACCACACCTTCCTCTATTTAGCTAACACTGTTCAATAGTCCAAATATCTTATATTTTTTTTCTATGGACCATGGAGACTGTAGCCACTACTACACTGATCATCATGTTGGCATGCACCATCATGCATGCTCTTCGATCACTGCATGCAAGGAGCAGAAAATCAAACTACAAGCTTCCACCAGGACCATCCCTTCTCACCATTATCAGAAACTCCCGTCAACTCTACAGAAAGCCACAGCAAACAATGGCCAAGCTTGCCAAATTCTATGGCCCCATAATGCGTTTCACAATAGGCCAATCAACCACCATAGTAATCTCTTCCACAATCGCAGCCAAAGAGATTCTCCAAACCCATGACACCCTCTTCTCCGACAGACCAAACCCCGACATAACAACATCGTACAATCACAACCATTACAGCTTGGTCTTTCTCCCTGTCTCACCCCTTTGGCAAGAACTCAGAAAAATTTGCCACGGAAACTTGTTTTCCGTCAAAACCCTCGACGCAAGCCAAGACCTTAGACGCAGGGAACTGCTGAGTGATATCCGCCAAAGAAGCCTTGAGGGCGAAGTGGTGGATATTGGGAGGGCAGCATTCATGGCCTGCATTAACTTTTTGTCCTACACTTTTGTGTCTCAGGATTTTGTTCCATCTGTAGGTAACGGTGAGTACAAGCACGTTGTGGGGACTCTCTTGAAAGCAACAGGAACTCCGAACTTGGTGGATTACTTCCCCTTCTTGAGGATGTTCGATCCACAAGGCATAAGAAGACACACCACCAATTACATAGACAAGTTGTTCGATGTGTTGGACCCCATAATCGATGAACGCATGAAGAAGAGGCAAGAAGAGAATTACGTCACCAGTCATGACATGCTTGATATCTTGCTTGATATTTCTCAAACGAGCAGCGAGAAGATACACAGAAAGCAGATCAAACATTTATTCCTCGTATGTACTTACATTCATCTCTTTGTCTTTTTCTGAATTTTGCTGTGTTTCATTGGATCTGTATTTTCTGCTATTACTTTTCACGGCAATCACTCAAATTTTAAAATATAAATATATGCAAAATCTATTCATTTATTTATCTTAGATCATATAGAAAAACACCGGGACTTATCTATGGATGCATGCGGTTTGAACGTAATCTGTTTATTGGTGACAGGATCTACTGGTTGCGGGGACTGATACAACGGCCTACGGCTTAGAACGAACAATGACGGAGCTAATGCACAACCCGGAGGTGATGCGGAAGGTGAAGAAGGAGTTGGCGCAAGTGATCGGAGTGGGGAAGGCGGTGGAGGAATCGGACGTGGCAAGGCTTCCGTATCTGCAAGCGGTGATAAAAGAGAGTCTCCGGAGGCACCCACCGGCGCCGCTTCTGCTTCCGAGAAGGGCGAAAACAGACGTGGAAGTGTGCGGGTGGACGATCCCACAGGGTGCCCAGGTGCTGATAAACGAGTGGCCATAGGGAGGAGCCCAGACGTGTGTGAAGATGCTGATGTGTTCTCGCCGGAGAGAGAGATTCTTGGACTCCGACATGTAAATTAAAACATAATAAAAATAATCAATCATAAATATTTCACAAAATCTTAGAATATATGATTCTCACATAAAATCTTAGAATATATGATTCTCACATAATAGATAGTGAGAGAGATCTATGAGAGATCTTTTTTATTCTCTTTATCTCTAATTTCTTTATTCTCCTTTGACTCAATCTATCTCTTTCAGTCACTCTAATCTACACACACCAGAACCCTATATCTTTATATAACCAATGTCCATCAAATTGGTTACCATCAGTTATTATAAAATAATAATAAATTTCTATTAATTTGGTTATTATCAATAATATTTGTAACAGACTCTCATAAGTTAGTTAACTTCTCATAATTACCAATACGTCCTTTTATTTTATTAAATCACATATAGGCCATAATGATATTTCACATGAGTCACGTTATGGAATAATTTATTTATTTTCTAACATTCTCCCACTTGACTCATGTGATGCCATAATACTTCATGATTTAATAAATCATAATGCGCATTAAAGGACCTTCAATAAATTAGTTCCATCATTCATCATACTTAAAGATATAGGAATAATAAGAGTTATAGCGATTACATGTCATTCAATTGACACATTTCCTTCCATGTACTACTGTATCGTCCTTCTCCTTAATATGACCTCATAATGAGAAGTCCATAATGGGTTCAAACATAATGTCATCTTTCATCATCAATAATAACATAATCTGTTTTCTACATCATAATCATAATCATAATTTGCATGCATATTCATAAAGTAGAAAACATATATTTCAGAAACTTGAACAACAATGAGCTCACAGTGTTAAACAACATTAATAAACATTTAACATTCACTAGTACACATAATGCCCATCTTCTTTACATGGCCAGTAAATACTTTGGGCGGTAACCCTTTTGTTAAAGGGTCAGCAATCATAAGCTCGGTGCTAACATGATCTATCAACACTTTATGTTTCTGAACTTCTTCTTTAACGGCAAAGTATTTCAATTTCATATGTTTAGCACCTTTGGAATACTTGTCATTTTTAGAAAAGAAGATTGCTGCGGAATTATCACAATAAATTTTCAGCGGCTTGGCAATATTGTCAACAACTCCAAGTCCTGAAATAAAATTCCGTAGCCAATTAGCCTGAACTGTGGCCTCAAAGCATGCCACAAATTCAGCTTCCATTGTGGATGCAACAATGACTGACTGCTTTGCACTCTTCCATGAAATCGCTCCTCCGGCTAAAAGATACACATAACCAAATGTAGATTTTCTGGTATCTATACAACCGGCAAAATCTGAATCTGTATATCCAATCACTTCAAGGTGACCAGACCTCTTATAAGTAAGCATGTGATTCTTTGTTCCCTGTAAGTATCTTAAGACTTTCTTTGCAGCTTTCCAATGATCCAATCCTGGATTACTCTGGTATCTACCAAGCATACCAACTGCAAAACTAATATCTGGCCTCGTACATGTTTGAGCATACATCAAACTCCGAACAATAGATGCATAAGGAATATTCTCCATCTGTTTCCGTTCTAACTCATTCTTAGGACATTGCATGATACTAAATTTATCTCCTTTCTGTATTGGAACGGGAGATGTTGAACATTTATCCATTCTGAACCTCTCTAAAACTTTATTAATATATGCTTTCTGAGACAAACCCAACAATCATTGTGATCTATCACGGAATATTTCTATTCCTATCACATCGTATGCCTCGCCCATATCTTTCATTTCAAAGCTATTAGAGAGAAACTTCTTAGTCTCACTTAACAGACCAAGATCATTAGTTGCAAGCAAGATATCATCAACATACAAAATCAGAAATATAAACTTGCTCCCACTGACCTTCAGATATATACATCGATCAACAATGTTTTCCTTAAATCCAAAGGACGTAATAGTATCATTGAACTTAAGATACCATTGCCTAGAAGCTTGTTTAAGTCCGTATATTGACTTCTTAAGTTTACACACCATGTGTTCCTTTCCTTCTTCAATGAACCCTATTGGTTGGTCCATATAAACATCCTCTTCTAAATCCCCATTCAGAAAAGCGATTTTAACATCTATTTGGTGCAACTCAAGATTATAATGAGCTACCAATGCCATGATGATTCTGAAAGAATCTTTCTTAGAAACAGGCGAAAATGTTTCCTTATAATCAATGCCATCCTTTTGAGTAAAACCTTTGGCAACCAATCGAGCCTTGTAACGTTCGATATTGCCATGAGAGTCACGTTTAGTCTTAAAGACCCATTTACAACCAACTCTCTTACATCCTTCTGGCAATTCTACAAGATCCCATACACAATTTTGTGTCATTGACTTAAGCTCATCTTTCATGGCATCTAACCATTTATCAGAATTATCACTATTCATGGCTTCTGAAAATGAAACTGGATCATTATCAATACTTAAGTCATTTTCTGACTCTTGTAAATAAACC
>Ga0209489_104903_pt1 | contig 24015 bp, 14 predicted proteins | sample SiratrowhiteBW_FD_187527 | JGI IMG/M metagenome (GOLD analysis project Ga0209489, IMG submission 187527) | Root nodule microbial communities of legume samples collected from California, USA - Siratro white BW (SPAdes) (version 2) | ecosystem: Host-associated > Plants > Roots > Nodule | place...
ACTGTCAAGAAAAAAAAAAAAAAAAAAAAACGAAAGTATGAAATTTTATCCATAACATTGATGATGGAATTTATTAAAATAAATTTGAAAAATTGCATTTATATATAAAAAAAAAAAACATATTCTATCCTATGATAAGATGAGTGAGTAAGCTTGTTTATAAGTTTGGATTTGAGTCTCTCTCCCATATCCACTTGAACAAGAGAGTTTTGGCCACTACTTACTCCTATAGTCTTCTAAATGGAGAAATCAAGGGCTTCAGACCAAGTTGTTCTCTTCATCGACCAACATAATCCTAAACCACCATCCGTGGAAGCCGAAAATCATCAAGAGAAACCCAGACAACCCTTAAAGGTCAGAACTCTCAACCGTCTCAGCTTCTCTAAACCCAAATCCCGAATCCAAGAGTACAACTATGTTCCTCGCAACAAAATAACAACCTCTGAAGAAGGTGACATTATCCAACCCACCTATAAGCTCACTTCCAATGACGAGGACGAGGACGAAGATGACTGGAAATGGGACAAGGAAGACACGGAAGAGGATGGCTCAGAGCATAACACAAAGTTGCACCAAAAGAGGAAGCTCAAAATCAAGTGGAGGCTCATGGTGGAGTGGCTTCTGTTTCTCAATATATTGGCATGCTTGGTGTGTTCTTTGACCATATCTTCCATAACCAACATGCACGTGCTCGGATTGGAGATTTGGAGGTGGTGCGTGATGGTAATGGTTACATTCAGTGGTCGTCTCGTTTCAGGTAATTACAAATATATTGACTTTAGGGTTTTCGAAAAAGTTTGTTCCATTATGTAGAAATTGATTGATGATGGTTATTATGTTTGACCATGCAAATTTATCCAAACAGGGTGGCTAGTTGGTGTCATAGTTTTCTTCCTGGAACGAAACTTCATGTTAAGGGATAAGGTGTTGTACTTCATATACGGACTAAGAAAGAGCATAAGAAACTGTTTGTGGTTAGGCCTGGTGTTAATCTCGTATTGGAGCTTGGTATTCGACGATGTCCAGAAGAAGAACCACAAGTTTCTGAACAAGATGTTTCAGGCCTTGGTGGCAGTTTTGGTGGGCGCAACCATTTGGCTGGTGAAGATCGTGCTGGTGAAGATGCTGGCATCTTCGTTCCATGTGACTACGTACTTTGACAGAATGAAGGAGAGTGTTTTCCACCACTACATTTTGGATACATTGTCGAGTCCACCGTTGGAAGACGCGGAGGAGATACTGCGGCAGCACCACCTGACGGCGTCGAAGTCGATGCCTACGAGGTTGAAGATGAAGGAGGCTAAGAACTTGTACAAGTCCAAGAGATTTGGGTCGAGGAAGATCGACATGGAGAAACTGAGAGAGCTGAGCATGGAGAGCCCTGCGTCTGCTTGGAGTGTGAAGAGACTTGTTAACTATGTCAGATCTTCGGGCTTGTCTACCATTTCCAGGACTGTGGATGATTTTGGCAACGCTGAGTCTGAGATTAGTAGTGAGTGGGAAGCTAGAAACTGTGCTCAGAGGATTTTCAACAATGTTGCCAAACCTGGTGCCAAGTAAGTGCATTTTTTTTTGTTTGTGTGTTCTTTCCCTTCTTGAAATTATGATTATTTTATTAATTTAGGTTTTGAATTCTATTTATCACACAGTTTTTTTTCTTTTACAAATCTTAGGTAGTGCTTTTTTAGGATTAACATGAAACAGAAAAGATTGAGTGTTGAAATGAGATTTTCACTTACATGTCTAACTATTCACAAGATCATACATAACTAAGTTTGTTAACAATGTTTCCTACGTTTAAAATGACCTAAAATAAGAAACCTAGGTGTGTGGATGACACAAAATTTCTGAAGCCACTAAAAGTGGACAATGACTAAGGTACTTTTATAGTTTTATGCTTTTCTAGGTCTGTGGAAAAGGGTGTGATCACTTAACCCTTGCGAGTGCACGTTCGGACCCAGGTGCCATAACACTGTATATTGTGGGTTTGGTCCCGTGTTGGTTTGTGTGGTCCATATTATGAGGTCTTAAAATATAGTAGAACAAAGGTGTGTGGTATTGCGAGCAGAGCCATTTTGGTGGTTCATTTCGTACTCAGTGTGAGTGGTCCATTCAGTGCTTCTTTGATCCACCACTTTCCGCAATTTGTGCTCAGTGGCAATGCTTCGTCATGCCGCAACAGAAAAATACACTCACTCAATCTTTATTTTTTTTTTTCTCAAATTTACTTCTTTTCCAAATACGCTAATCCCACCCACCTAACTCAATATATATATTTATGGGCAAAAGTTAGTTTCACACTACTCTTCCTAGTATACTTTCATTTGGCACCTATTTTCATTAATAAACTATTATACATTAATAAAATAATAATATATATAAGTGTTATATGGATATATAAAATACACAATGATATCAAAGTATCACAAACCTATATTTAATTCAGTTAGTTCCAGTTTATCCAAAAATATATATTTAAAATAAAACCAAGTTAAAATATTTTATATATAATTCACATAACAATTTATATACTTTATTAAGTTTCAGATTTCTCATTCTTTTCCCTCTTCTGATTGTATAATTTGTTGGATAAATATTAATTATTTCTAAAAATATTTTAACTCTACCACACATTTCTTTATAAGAAGAAGGAAACGCTGAAATAAATATAAGATGGGGATAGTAAATTTCTTGTCTTTTGTTAAATAAATTTAAGATGGGAATAGTAAATTTCTTGTATTTTGTTTGTTTGAAGGAAAAGATCTAGTTTTATTTATCTCCGTTTAAACAGTAACTTTTTCATTTTTTTTCCCCTCTTACGCCTCTACCTTGACAATTTTCATTTCTTATATTTATTTTAATTCTAATAAAAAAATATTTTAGTGGTGTTCTTGTCATTCTTTCTTAAAAATTAAGGTTTATTTTGGCAACATACATTTACCTTTTCACACGTAGCTTTTCATTGTGGAATGTATTATAGTAAAATAATAATAATGTATCTAAGTAAAGAGTAATGTAAAAGTAACACTTTTAATGTTACTAATTAAATTTGATCCTTTTGTTAAGATGGTCCAAAGCCTGAGGTCTCACTTCCATGAATACTAATTACCAAGTTTCCTATACTTGAAAAAAAAAAACTTATTATTTTCCCTCTACCCCAGTCTCTCTGCACAATAGTGGTGTGTCAGAACCACTATTTTGCAGATAGCCAACAAGAAGCTTCTGTTAGGATCTTCCATTGTTGCAATATTCTAAATTTAGTGCGCAAGCAAAGCACTATTGATGTATTGTCCCACCAACACCAGGTGTTTTCGATAGCTTGGGTGGTCCATTCTTATCCGAAGGTACGATTGGATTAAGAACTAAGATTGTGGGAAACAAAATAAAAGGAAAAAAAAAGAGTAACTAAAAAATGAGGTTAAATAGATTAGGAAATTAATTTGAACGAAGGGAAAAAGAAAAAAAATTAAAAGATTTGATTAATATAATAAATTTAAATAGTTATAAATTGATATACCTAATATTATTCTTATTTATATTATTATTATTTTATGAATTTATTTTTTAATTATTATCGTTATTTTTAATTTTGTTATTATTTTATTATGATTTTAACATTTTATTATTTATATATATGTGTATTATTACTTTATGAATTTATTTTGATTATTAATTTTTTAAATTTTGTTGTTATTATTATTTTAATATTTGATTATTATTTATAATTTTTTTATTATTACTATTATTATTTTACAAATTTATTTTCATTATTATTAATTATTATTTTATTATATAATGTAATGAAACCAAAAAAATTCATGGAGAGGACCCAATACTTCACACACAAACGCAATCAAGGAATGCATCAGGTATATGATGCTCACATAATCGATGACCACCATCATCATTATGAAGTTGTGGTGGACAAAAAAGTTTATAATCAATTATACCTACAAGGTAATGATTATGTGACTTTTTCTTCAGCAACAATTAAATATTTCTTGTGCGCAATACACAAGAAAAGAATGGCAAATACGTAAAAACGTAATTAACAATTATGTTTTTCCGTGTTTTGTCTCACTTTAACTGAGACAGTGTTTCTTCCTTAATCTCTAATATATCAGATACAAATGCAGTGTAAAAGCAATTATCCACATTGTCTACAACATGAAGAATAAACTATAAAGTGAGATATAATAAAATATTTTGGTAATTACCTCCATTATCTTGTATTTTCAGTCAACTAATTGACACAAATCACTCTGCTGGTAGTTGACTTTTTTTTTTTCTTGCACAATCATTGAATAAGCAATTAACATATGAAAATATTTAATTAGCACCAAGTACATGTAAAATAGCATATTAACAGTGAATTAAAATATGGTAATTTGCAAATTGTTGAAGGTATATTGAAGAGGAAGATCTGATGAGATTTTTGAAGAGGGTTGAGATACATACCATATTCCCACTCTTTGAAGGTGCTCTTGAGACAGGACAGATCAGCAGGTCTTCGTTCAGAAATTGGGTGGTAAGTTTTTACTATAAAATAAATTAGTAGATGTTTGGCTAATTTTTTTCCTTTTTAATAAAAAAATATTTTTAAATTTGAGAAGTTTAAGATGAGAACTTTAAAATAAAATAGAAGATTTCTTGGTAATTTTTATTTCTTTTAGTTATAAAATCCTTTTAAACTAAATGTTATTTTATAAATAAACTATTTTAATATATTTAAGAATGTTCTTTTAATAGATTTAATTTTTCATACAATGACTTATGAACATAAAAAATGTTGTGTAAAATAAATTTAATTTATTTATTTTGATGATAACAAAATACACATACGTTCTATACATTAAAAATTAATTTAAATATCATTTGCTAATTATTTATTAAATATGATATTAATAAAAACATACTAAAGATAAAAAGGGTTAACCATAAATTAAAATTTTAAAATATTCCGAGATCTAAATTATATTTAACAAAAAACATATTTTCAAATGCTAAAATATTATTTAAATTTATTCTCGTTCATTGTAATATAATTATTTTGTTGCATATAATAAGAATTAAAAATTTTAGAAATTATTTAACTTTTTAAAGCAAATAATGTAAAGAAAAATTAGCATGTTTTAATAACCTAAAATGTATGAGAATTATTTAACGGAGAATTCAATGGAACACTAAAGTTAGCAAGTCAATGAAAAATTAAAAGATTTTCATTCTAAATTGAGCTATTCAAAAACAAAAAGTGCATTATTAATTTCCATATAAATTGTAAGAAAAACTATGTGTGTGGATATTTTTATTAGTATAAAAAAAAAGTGATTTATTTGAGCAGATTCGAGCATATTATGAACGAAAAGCCCTAGCACAATCACTGAATGATACGAAAACAGCAGTGCAACAGCTTCACAAAATAGCAAGTGCAATTGTTAGTGTGATAATAATCATTGTGATGCTTTTGGTGATGGAGGTGGCCACAATCAAGATAATATTATTCTGCATCACACAAACAGTTTTGATAGGTGTTGCCTTCCAAGGTACCTGCAAGACTGTTTTGGAAGCCATAATCTTTGTCTTTGTCATGCACCCTTTTGACATTGGAGACCGATGCGTCATTGATGGAGTTCATGTAATTTCACACCACTTTCTGCTCAACACTTCTTTTCTGATATATACGTAAACAAATTTACTTCATTTGCATCTCAACTCACAGATGATCGTGGAAGAGATGAATATCTTGACAACAGTGTTTCTTCGATATGACAATGAGAAAATATATTACCCTAACGCAGTTTTGCTCTCTAAGCCAATAAGCAACTTCTACAGGAGTCCAGAGATGGGGGATGCAGTTGATTTCACCATCGATGTTTCAACTTCCATGGAGATCATCCTTGCCCTCAAGAAATCAATACAAATGTAACTTCTTTTCACACACTTCACCATAAAGTTGCAAATTAATTTATTCCTACCTTTTCATTTTGTTGACATTTGACATGAGTGATTATGAGTTTAGGTACATTGAGAGCAAGCCCAAGTATTGGAATCCAAAGCACAGTTTGATAGCAAAAGGAATTGAAAATATGGACAAGCTGAAGTTTGCCTTATGTGTTCAACATACTATCAACCATCAGAACTATGGTGAGAGAAACGTTAGGATTACTGAGCTTCTCTTGGAACTGAAGAGGATCTTTGAGATGCATGGTGTCAAGTACCATCTTCTTCCTCAGGAGATCCAGATCACCCATATGAACATTGAACATGGCAAAGTTCTGTTTCAATCATGAACAACTTTCCATCACTATGTATTTTCCAGAAACAACTACCCCAACAATATCACTTGGTTAACTATTTTCAAATTATATTGCTTTCAAATATGTGCTCTAAGTTGGACTATATTTTAGAGTGGATTTGTGGTAGTGTGGACTATTAATTTATGAATAAAATGTCATATTTTTTTATATATACATTTATGTTTGCTATAGTAAAAAGATCTAGATGATTTCAAAGCGTGTATCAGTGTCACTTTCCTGAAAAAGTATTTGTCATCTACTTAACAGGAGTACATAAATTTTTTTCAAGATATAATGAAGTTCTTGTTTTGCACACTTTTAGGAATGAAAAACAATCTGTCAAGTTTTCTGATATATTTGTTGTTTTGTTGTTCTCTCAAAAATAAATTTTTTATTTAAAAATAAAAGGAACCATTTTTGAAAATTTTCAACATTAAAATAAAACATTCAGAACTTTTAAAATAATTTAAAATTCCAAAAAAATTGATTAACAATCTCCAAAAAAACCAAATAACTGAGTTTGTTGACATGGCACATGGAACTACTAATATTTGAAAATATTTAACAATCTTCCGTCGTTTTCAATATGTTAAGTACAAATTAGTTATCCAAGAACAACTCAAACATTGTATGCATAAGTAATGGTATCTTGCGATTTGAATCATTAAATTGTAAAATGTTCATTACATCATATTAGAATTACATGGTAGAAAATCTTTGAACCAAAATTCTATTTGATATGTAGCATAAACAATTTATACATACAACTTACATCAATAACTTGCTTTGAATATCTGACACATTCAACATAGCCCTTGTGTCCTGTATCTTTCATAAATGTTTTGGAGTCAAGCCCTTTAACTCCATGAAGCGGCCATACTTCACATTCACATAGGTGGTCTCCATTCTAGCACCTCCACAATTTTAGTACCTTTAGAAAACCATTAAGAGATTAGCTCAATCTCCTCACTTGACAAGTGGATACAAAACACTAAGAACCTTGGGATGAAAATTAATTAATTGTAGTGCTTACAATCATTCTGATGACATACTTTAACTGCATTGAACTCAAGACTTAGCATAATGCTAAGCATTAAGTTGAGTTTCCATCATTGATGATTTTCAGTCATGGGCTTGAGTCTCATCCCTCTTGATGTTTTATCCACCAAGTCTATTGGTAATCCTTTAGTGAAAGGTTTTTCCAAGTTTTGACTAGATTTCACATAGTCAATTGTAATAACTCCATTGGTTATTAATTCTCTAACACAACTGTGTCTCAATCCAATGTGTCTGGATTTACCATTGTAAACATGGTTATAATTAAGCTTGTGCTAATGTTGCCTGATTATCGCAATGAATAGAAATATGAGCTATTGGTTTAGGCCACAGTGGTATCTGATGTAGTATTTCACGTAATCATTCACCTTCTTTTAATACTAAGGCTAATGCAATAAACTCTGATTCGATAATGGAACTGGCAATTACAGTATGCTTCCTTGAAGCCCATGAGATTGCACCACCAGTAAGTGTGAAGATTCATCCACTTGTAGAAGCATGATCTTGATCTTTCACAATCCAACTTGCATATGAGAACCCTTCTAAAATCGAAGGATATCCATTATAGCATAAGCCATAGTTGATAGTTTTCTTTAAATATTTTAAAACTCTTCGAATTGCAAACCAATGAAATTCACTTGGGTTACTTGTGAATCTACTCAACTTGCCTATTGTCGATGTAATATCCGGCCTAGTACATGTCATTGCATACATCAAACACCCAATTAATTTATAATACTCCAATTGTGAAATCCAGTGTTCTTGACTAGCTTTACACTTGGATCAAACGGGGTAGATACTGGGGCACAATCAGTATGATTGAATCTTTTGAGAACTTTCTCTATATAATGAGACTGATTAAGAGTAATACTCTCATCATCTCTAACAATTTGAATTCCAAGAATGACATTTGTTTGCCCCATGCCTTTCATGTCAAATTCACTAGACAAAATTCTTTTAGTCAACTGAACTTGATAAGTCAATTCCAAAAATTAACATGTCATCCACAGAGACAAATAATGACACCATTTCCTTTTCCATCAAATTTGGCATATACACACTTGTATGATTCATTTATATTGAATCCATACGCAAGTATCACCTGGTCAAATTTTTTGTATCATTGCTTCGGAGCTTGCTTCAATCCATATAAAGATTTTTGAAGTTTACACACTTTCTTTTCTTGACCAGGCATAACAAACCCTTTAGGTTGTTCCATATATATTTCCTCATCCAATTCTGTATTTAAGAACATAATTTTTACATCCATTTGGTGGATGACCAGCTTGTATATAGCTGCAATTGCTATGAGCAATCTGATTGTAGCAATACTAGCTACAGGTGCATAGGTATCAAAATAGTCTAGTCCATGTTTTTGGGTAAAACCCTTGGCAACCAACCTGACTTTGTGTCTTTCAACAAATCCATCAACTCTTCTTTTCCTTTTAAAAAGAAGTTTGCATTTAATAGGTTACATCCAGGAGGTAGATCAACTAACTCCCAAGTATTATTTGACATTAATGAATCCATCTCATCATTTAATGCCTCTTTTCAGAAAGTTGCATCTCGATCTTTCATTGAGTCCTCAAATGTTTGAGGATCAGCTTCTGTATTAAAACAATATGGAATTTGTTTAATCACTGATTCTCTATTTTTAACTAATAAGGTAATGAAATCATAACCAAAGGACTTAACCTTTTGAGCTCTTTTGCTCCTTCGAAGTTCAGATACTTCTACTATGTCTTGGTCATTTTCATTTTCCATGACCGAATTCCTGATTTGGGTTTCTAGAGGAGATTTAATGAGAAAACTTTTAAATCTATTATCGTCAAAATTTGCATCACTGGATTCAATTACAGAATTTACTAACACAGAATCATTTGGTTCAATCACCACAAACCAATATGCCTTACTGTGTTGCGCATATCTAATGAATATGCACTCCACTCGATATTCACCTAGTTTCTTCCTTTTAGGTTTAGGCACTTTAACCACTGCTCTACAGCCCCAAAATCTTAAATAATTAAGATTTGGTTTTCGCTTATTCCAAAGCTCATATAGAGTGACCTTATTTGTTGTTTGTGGAACTCGATTTAAAATGTGGCATGCAATTAGTAATGCTTCACCCCAAAATCCACTACTCAAACCTGAGTTTGATAGTAATGAATTAACTATGTCAGTTAAAATTCGATTTTTCCTTTCTGCCATGCCATTTTGTTGTGGCGTATAAGGAGTTGTAGTCTCATGGACTATTCCAATTGTTTCAAACAACTTAGGATCATAATATTCTCCTCCTTTATCAGACCTTAAACATTTAATAAAGGTCTCACAATGCAACTTGGTATCATCCTTGTATGCTTGAAACTTTACCAATGCTTCATCTTTTCAATGCAACAGATACACATAGCAGAATTTGCTATAATCATCAATAAATGTTATAAAATATTTCTTTCCTCCTATTGATGATATACTATGCATATCACATATATTAGAATGAATTAATACAAGTAATTTTGAATTTCTTTCAACTTTAGGAAAGGGATTCCTTGTAATTTTTGTTTTCATGCATGTATTGCATTTTTCTTCACTTTTATTAAAGAAAGGCAATAATACCAATTCACCATATCATATAATTTTTTGAAATTAATATGTCCCAATCTATGGTGCCATAAAAATGAAGAGGACTCAACAATATAAGCAGAAACAACATTTTTATTTGAAATTACAAGTACATTTAGTTTGAACATTCCCTCACATGCATAACCTTTTCCCACAAACATAACACCCTTGGACAACACAAATTTATCAATCTCAAATACAAGTTTAAAGCTAAACTTGTTCAACAGACTAGTCGACACTAGATTCTTCCTCACTTATGGTACATAAAATACATTAGTTAAAGTTACAATTTTTCCATAAGTAAATTTCAATTCTACATTGCCAATTCCTTTGACATGAACAGTCGCAGAATTCCTCGTGTATAAAACAATGTCTTCATCTACTGCCTTCATGGTTTTTGAAGAATATTTTGTTATTGCAAACATCGAGTAACACCAGAATCAATCCACCCCTGTCATTTTCAACTATATTAATTTCAGAGAGAACAACAATGAGTTGGTCATCATTTGTTGCATTATTGGCTGCATCAGAAACAGGTTGCTTCCCTTTCTTTCTCTTCCAAAAATGACAATCTGACTTGAAGTGGCCATTTTTTACACAGAACCAGTAAGTTATCTTTTGCCTCTTATGACTCTAGTTTTTGAACCTTGGCTTTGTGGACTTGCCAGGCTTATTGAAGAGCCTCTTGTGTGACTGATTCTTTGCTTATCCAACCTCTGCCACATGCACCTTTGAAAATTCCTGAGCATATTGCTCCTTTTCATTTCCGTGCATGCGACATTCCTCTTCTACACGAAGATGGTTAGCAAGATCATCAAGAGAAATATCCTCTTTCTTATGTTTTAGAGTACGTTTAAACTCTTTCCAAGAAGGTGGCAGTTTGTCAATAATAGTTTCGTCCATGTGTAAATTATGTTGAGTAAAATGATAAGGATCATTTACAGTTCGCGAAATTGTTCCATCACAGGCCTTTCATCAACCATTTTAAAAGTATGAAAAATTGAGACAAGAAATTTCTTACTGGTTGTATCTTCTTTCATGTACATTGTCTCTAATTTTTCCTATAATTCCTTGACAGACTTCACGTTGTAGTAGAGGTCAAACAGTGAGTTTTCCACTGCATTCAGAATATGCCCTCTGCATGTATAGTCATCAGTTTCCCACTTTTGTCTCCTCCTTAGATGATCAATGGTTTCATTTCAGATTTATCTGGTTTTGGTGTGTTAATAACGTACACCAAATGAAGAGAAGTCCATAGAAAATGAACTTGTTTCTGCCATCTTAGGAAGTGTTCCCCATCAAAATGATCTAATTTGATAATATTGGTAGCCATATCTTTGATTGAAGCCATCACACAAATTATTTCTTTAGATTGTTATACCAAGAGGATTTAGATGACTTCAAAGTATGTATCAGTGCCACTTTCCTAAAGATATATTTGTCCTCTACTTAGCAGGAGTCCACAAATCTTCTTCAGGATACAATGAACTTTCTGTTTTGCACACTTTCGGGAGTGAAAAACAATCTGTCAAATTTTCTGATGTATTTGCTCTTCTGTTCTTATCTCAAAAATAAAACTTTTTATTTAAAAATACATTTTTAAAAATTTTCAACATTAAAATAAAACATTCAGAACTTTTAAAATAATTTAAAATTCCAAAAAAAAGATTAACAGTTTGGATAACCTCCAAAAAAACCAAATAACTGAGTTTGTTGACATGACACATGGAAGTGTTAACATTTGAAAATATTTAACACTGTTTTCGTTTCTTGACATACATTATTAATACCTTATTGAAGTACATCTTAATTAAAAATAATCATTCTATTTAATAGGTTTTTATATAAGACAATTGATAAACATAAGTAACTTGGGAAAAAAATATGTTATCAGCACAATTAGATGTTAAAAAATTGGTCGTTAATATTGTTATTTTTTCTTCATCAACAATGACTAATACGATAAAAATAACAAAATTATTTTGTTTGTTAATTATTAGAAATATTTTGACTTGATTAATAAATATAAATAAATAATAGTAAACAACAAGTTATAATTTATTTTCTTTTTTCTTTTTATTAATAAAGAATTAATGAATATTAAGTGAAGCATTTAATAGATATTCTAACTATTATACAAGAAGTGGCACATGGTATACATGTTTCCTTATTTTATACTTTTTTTTGTACAAAATATGACTAGGACTTTGTATACCTTCCATAAAAACCTACATAAAAACTTTGTATACTTTTAAAATGCAAATCACATTACATAAACTAGTATCCAATGTGGTTTGTATAAGATGAGGATACATTATGTGTCGTAGTTTTATAGTGGTCCTTCTAAACGTATCATTTTACTCTATATAAAGAACATAAGTTCTTCATGTTTATCACTCCACTTTGATATGATAGTCCTTCTTATTATTGGTTCTGTTGTTTTAGTGTTTTGATGTACTCCTCTCCTTCGCCTTTTTGGTAATAGTTATTCCTTGATTAGGTTATTAATTATACTATAACTATATTGATGTGAACCCGGTTAGGAATAAACCCTAGAACCCACAACAAAGAGTATTTGAATGCTCCAAGATCCCTAAGTATTCAGATTTAGGATGATCTACTTAGAACTTTTGTCTTGCAGAAAAGAAATGCAACAAAGACCCTAAAGTATAAAAAGCGCCACAAGGATGATCAGCCATTGATAAGTTGCAAGTCCTATGAAGAACTCAAGAAAGAAACTCTCACTTCTGAAATTTTCAGATTCAAATTTGTATTTCAAATTCAAGTTGTTTTTTACATGTGTTTTCTGACTTAAGTAGACTTTTGTTAGCTTCTAAAAGTTAACCTAACTCTTTATTAGCCTAGAAGCCTCCAAATTTAATGCAACAACAACTTTTTAGCACAGTTATAGATGACTAATTAATTACATAAAATGAGAAAATGAAAAACACAATTTACTAAGCATGACTACTCTAAGCCCTATGGAAAATTAATCAAAATAAATTAAAATAAAAAAAAATTAAAATTCGTCCACAAAATAATGGGTGACTCGTCAGATTTTAACCTAAGCTTAAAATAGCCCATTTACACTTAAATTAAATCTGGTGATACATTTTCTATGGGCTATTATCTTCAATTGACTTGCTTTTAGCCCAAATTTCTTTCATTAAATTCCTTCATCAGCCCATATAAAATTAAGAACGTGATCAGGCTTCAATTCAATCTTAGACTTTGTTTGCGCAGTCAAAATGTCTTGAATCAGCCCAATCAATATCTCTTTCAATTTTTGGACCCTTGACTTGATGATTGGTCTACTTGAAATATGCAAAGCATCTTTTGGATTATTTATTTGTGCAAGTGCTTGAGGTTGGTTAAACTTCAATTCTTGGTTCTTATCATCTCATGCAACTCAATTTGCTTTAGCAAATTCTAGCCTTCAGTGTTCTTTCTTGCCTTTAGTATCTTATGACATAGTAAAATACAACTTTGATGCATCTTCCAGCTCGTAATACAATACTGAATAACCTTGTACAAACACAAACCAGCTACACAAAAACCCAAGTCTCTTTGGTTAAATGTAACAACATAACAACACAGTTCTCCTTTTTGCCTACATGTAGCCTCCTACTCATAAAAACTAAGAGCCTAAATCTACACACCCATCCTCCATCTAGTCCCATTCATCTTGATAACTATCTGCATTATCTTACCTTCCTTTCTCATATAGTTGTACTTCCTTTCCCTCTCTACTTCCTCTTCCTAGCCCCCCAACTTGTTGTTCCTCATTTTTCCTATCTCACAAGGCATAATAATCAAGTAAAATGTAGTAAAAATAACAAAAGTGTGATATAAAATCATGAGCCAACAAAAGTACCATAATACAAACAAGGGAAGTAAAATAATTCTAAAAAATTATTAAGCCCCCTAATTAATGACATAAATACTTATTAAAATGAATGAACCTTTAATTTATCATCATTAATGTTATATATAAGTGGTAGTCACCAAATTAGGGCTCACAAAAATACTTTATATGAAAGTGTTGTGAGAAACTTTGCTTCACATTATGTATTTGTTAAATTTGTTAAATCATTTTGTCCTTTTATTGCTCATGATTGAGTATCAATTACTTTATTGACCTCTTTCTCATACTTTGTCGTAAGGTAAATATTTAAATTTTCAATGATCTTGTAATTTCTTTTATTTGTTTAATAACCATTACAAAAAATATCAATTTAGTTTCTAAATATTAGCGTCAATACTAATATAGTTTGCTTAATTTTGGACGCTAATAAAATTGACTTAACCAACTCTAAGACGAAGCTAACTATTTTTAACTTTTTTTAAGAAGTAAAAGTATTTATGATAGGATGAGACTATCATCGGCTTAATCAACACTAACTAAAATAAATATTAAAAACCAATAAAGTCATTCTCAGCTGGTTGACATTAATCTTATTTATTTTTAATATTTATATTTATTTAAGTTAACGTTGGTTAAACTTATACTAATTTATATATGTTATAAATCTGTGCACTTTTGCAATAACGAAGATTATTTTTAATTCAATCTCCTCACTCACAAATTTTCTCTCTCACTATCTATATAAATCTCCTTTAACCACACCAATATCCTTCATCCATACTTATCTCTTTTACACACACTTATCTCCTTCATCCACACTCATCTTTTTCATCTACACTTATCTCCTTCACGCACACTTCTCTCCTTCATCCATACCCATCTCCTTCATCTACACTCATTTCCTTCACTCATACTCACCTTCTTCATCCACACTTATCTCCTTTATCCACAACCATCTCCATCATCCGCATTAATCTCTTTCTTCCACACATATCTCCTTCATCGACACTTTTATCTTCATTTTCTTCATTCACGTTCATCTCCGTCATCCACTACAATTATGTTTTTTTGTTGAAGATGGTATGAGAAACTACTTTTTTGAAATTATTGTCATTAGTGTTAGTCAAACAGATACAAAAAAATTAATTTTAAAATAGATTTTATTTAATGTTGTCTTAGTCAACACTAAATTAAATAAATTTTAAAATAAAAATGTAATAGTGTCGACTTGGTCGACGTTAAACTACTTTAATTAAAACCAATTCAAGAGTTAGTAATGAATCCGACGTTAGTTATAATTTATTTTTAAAGTAGTCGTTACTAAATTAATGTTTATAATTTTAAAGTTTGTTACACGTGTAGCACAAATTTGTCCTTATTAGCTAATTAGTGATGGTTTTACTTGTTAGCATCTATCAAAAGCTTATGTTAAATGCCTATTTCCTTATAGTTAAGTATAAGGCAAGGCTAAAGTATATTAACACCATGTAAAGTTGTTGAACTTGTTGCTTCATAAATGAAGTCCATACACATCCTCTTTGCATTTTTACCTCCAACAATGTTAAAATATATCCTATTCTCATAAATAAAAACAATAAGGGAACTCATTCAACATGCGTCTACAAATATGGCATAATATGAACCTTTTCTTGATGTTTCCTATATCTTTTTCTGAAAATGAAGTCAAATATAATTTTTTTTTTCAAACTAAACTGATAGCAAACATTAAATTATAATTGTAAAGTGAAAGGAATAAGGTCATGAATCTTGTCATTAACCCATTCTTCAGTCTCTAATTTATTTTTTCTCTCCACCACTTTCCAAAAAGTTGGTTGACATTCAAGCTTCTTAATTTACATAAATTTATTCATAAGTTGAAATTTAATACTTTAAATGAAATATATTATATTTTAATCAATTATTTAAAAAATATTCTAAGATAGTCATTTTCTCAAAGTGAGTTGTAGTAGATATGGAGCCACCACAATAGGTTAATGTTTCTTTATTAATAACTCGATTGATTTTACCAATGGAGCTATTGTTTTGGAATTCTGCAGAAGCCTAATATTGGTCCAAGGTTGTTTGAATACTTTTTGGAATCTAGATCTCCTTATCATAAGAGTTCTAACCTTTTTTATTATATTTTTTTAAAATAAGTAACCTTTTGTATCAAGTAGACCCATTGACTTACAAATCGTGTTTCCCATCTATACTTTAAATTACACCACAATTTAAATTACCTTAAACTCTCCAAATTATTTATTTTGGAGTTTAAGTTGTACCTTGTTCCAAGTTGGACTTGGTTTATTAAAAAAATTTCTTGATGATATATGTGATTATATTATAAGGCATATTTTTACTAGTGTAAACTTGTGTGAACATATTTGATCAAAATGATAAGTAAATAATGACATATTAAAGAATGATAATTAAATTAAATTTAAAATTTACCCAGTCTCTTTCTTTTCTTTTCATTTTTTTTTCATGAAGCCAAGGTTTTTTTTAATCAACTGTTAGCACCAGTGAGCTACTGTGATGATTTGATGAAGCTAACCAAGTGAAGATGTTCAAGACCCTATGATCATATGTGGAATGCATGAAGATTTCATGAAGATTGAAGAACTTGGTCTAGAACTTAGGAGTGTGTGTTGTGGGGTAAGTTTGAGGTCTAATTAGTGATGCATGCAACCTTAATCAATGATAAGCTCCACAAGTATTTTCTGAATTAACAAAAGTTTTGAAAAATCATTAAAATCAAAACTTGCGTTTTGAACAACTGTTTTAACTAACTGGAGAAAAATAGTCAACTATTTGAAAAATCAATCGACTGAATTTTAAATGTCAGTTGTCTATAAATAACTGGCGCGAAATTTTTGAAAAAAAAATCATCTTACACATTTTCTAAGCACAAACATTTGAGATTTCAAAGAGTGCAAAAGTGCCATTGAGTCTAGTGATCAAGATCAATCAACTTTTTCATCAAGAACTGTTTTCTTGAACTGCTGCTGGAGCAATCATTTGACTGAGACAGTTTCTTCTGATTCGATCATCAGACTAAGCCTTCTATACCCTTTCCTTATTACCTTTGTATTCCTTTGTATAGAAGTGCTTGTATTGTTGCGACTGTGTTAATCTTTCTTTGTATTGAAGGTTATTTTGCTGAGAGTTACCTGGGTTGGTAATTCTGTTATGTACAGTGGGCTCTGTACAGGGTGTAACTTGTTGTGGGATTCAGCAAGGGTCTTCGTGAAACACACAGTGGGTTTCTGTGTGGTTTCCTGTTCTACTGTGGGTTCAGCAGTGGTCTACTGCAGGTTGCAGTGAGACGTTTCTGGGTTATACAGTGGACTTTGTATAATTGTGACTTGCTGTGGGTTTCAGCAAGGGTGTTCTTGAGAGGCACAGTGGACTCTGTGTGGTTTCTTGGTCTGTTGTAGGTTCGGCAGTAGTTGTTGCGAGTGCAGTGTTGTCTTGTTGTAGGCAAGTGTTGTAAACGTGATCAAGTTGATCAGTTTAGTGAAATCCTTACTGTGTGTAAGGGACTGACTGGACGTAGCCCGGTTGTTGGTTGAACCAGTATAAAAATCTACTGTGTCCTGATTCTCTCCTGCTCTCTCTCTTTACTGTTCTTGCTACTTCTTGCTGATTTTCTTGAATTTTCAGAATTAAGTGAATCTTGCTAATTGAATAACTTCATCATTTTTCTGAAAGCAATTTTAGCAACAACCTAAAATCATTTATTCCATTTTAACACAGTCTAATCTAAACTGCTTTGAATTTGTGAATAACCAGTATATCAGTTTCCTATAAATCTGCAGTTTCCAAATTTACTGGACATACTGTGTATCAGTTCGTTTTTCCAGAAAACTCTATCTTTCACTGTTGTTGATTAAAGACTGTTTTCATACACTTAACATAGCTTATATTGTCTAACGAAAAGGTTTTTAATCAGTCAATCTTTATAAACTTAAAGTTGATCTAATTCTTTGATTTCTTGATTCAACTTTTCCAGAACTGATTTTACAGTATACTGTGTATTCAAGAACTATTTTCTAGTTATAGTTTACTGCATCTGATTGATTGATATTGTGCTGAAACTGTTTGTAGATCCTTTGCTGTTTGTTTTACATCACTTCTTGAATAGTTTCCATAAAAATTATTCATTCTCAAAACAGTTTGCGAAAATTTTCAAGTGTTCAATTCACCCTCCCTTTTGAACTTGGCCATAACATATTTTACATAAACTATACTATGAAACTATGAAGGATGTGAATAGTCATAAGTAAGAGATTTATAGAAGGTTGATTCAAGGTAACCTCTATAGAAACTGCACCATGAATCAATTCCCCTACAAAAGGTTGATTCAAGTCCTCTTGAACTATATGAAGTGAGGTCATTTAGAGAGGATAATAAATACGGACTTCAAGGTCGAGACATAAATAGAAGAAGTGAAAGATTTGGCATTGGGTGAAGTTCTCCCACTAACACCTCGACCACCACAAAAAATATTATTACATGTATGAAAAAATAAAAAAAATGAAACAATAGATTTTCAATAAACAAATGTTTTCTACACCAAAAAAGTCATTTATCTTAACTCTCACTCAGTATAAATAATTATTGCAAACCATAACAATATTTACTTCTTCTAAACCACCATCATGAGCAACGAATCTTAAATGAAATTTGGATCAACAATTAAGACTAGTTGAAGTTGTACAAGTTCTTCATCTTGGTACAAAACCTATTGCTAAACGCAATTTACTATATTAGAAGGGATTACACTATGAGTTTGTGTCAGAATTACACTTAACCAAACTCCTTGTTTCTTTTAATATGTCATAACGAAGTTGTTATGCTTGTTGTTTGATGACACACATGTTTTCTACATACATTTATTTTGTTTGATGACACACATGTTTTCTACATACATTTATAACATTATTGTATATTGAAAACACATTTTATATGTTTTATTTTTAGTTTTTAACTCATTTCCTTTTTAGTATTAATAAATTGGGTTCATTTTACATATTTAATTTTATATTTTTCTCTCATTTGATCTTTGCTCACCATTTTAGCCATAACATTTTTATAAACATTTTTTTTTTAATTCGAGTGGCATTAGATTTTACATTTTTTTAAAATAAACTTATAGTCCTTTAGATTTGGAATCTTACATTATTTTCTATGTTTTTTCAAGTTGAGATATTTTTTACTAAATTTTCTTTTACAAACCTTTCTGATTTAATTTTTCTTGTTTTATTTTAGATTTTTGTAATTAAACTTATGACCTAATTAGACCTCGTATTCAAAATCATATTTACTTCATCAAATTATATATATATATATATATATATATATATATATATATATATATATATATATATATATATAATAGACATAATAATTTAAAAAAATTTCTTCATCTTTTTTTCTCTTTTCTTCTCTTAATGTAAAATTTGACAAAATTATTTCATTTATGTTTCACAATGTAGTTTTTAAAAAACAATCGACCTTATTTCTTACACTACTCATTTTATCATTTCAAAATAACCTATATATAAAATTTATATCTTACTATCTTACTCCTTAAGATAATAATAATTTTTTTTCAATGTCCAAACATATTTATAACTAAAATTTTTGGATTATTGTTTTAATATTATACTTTATATATTATTGGTATAATGTTATCTATTATTTTTTCAATTATTCAATTATCTATTTTTAATAAAATATTTATGTTTTGTATTAAAAATGATAACTAATTTAAATTATAAGGAGGGATAAGTTTTTACACAAAGATTATTTGAAATTTTATTTATATAAAAAATTTAAAATAATTCTTTTATACTTATTAAAAGTATATCATTATATAATATTAATATCTGATTCAATAATTAATTATGTCTCTATTTATTATTTATTTGTTTTACTAAATGTCTTTAACCTCGATTTTCAACTATTGACTACTTTTTAAACTAATTTTACCAAACTTTGTCTAAACCTTAAAATTGTCTTTTAAATAGCTTTCAATAATTTTTTCCTCCATTTATCAAAGTATTACACTATATATTTTAAGTTCGCCGTTCAAAAAAAAAAACACTATATATTTTAAGAACCTGTTACATGATGTTTATACATATAAACTGAAACATTACAGTTATTCATTAGTTATAAAATTTTAGTATGCAATAACTTGTATTTTAATTTTTGTTTTCTGTAATGCTTCAAGTCTCCTTGTTTATTTTTCATGTTTTTCAAAGAAAAATATAATCATTTAGTTTATTTATAAGATTGGAGTGTAGTTTACTGCAGAGAAAAATACATTGAGAGTTTGGTGGGAGAGAAGAAGAAAAACAACAAGAGAGGGTAGGAATTTTCGGAAACATTGACTTTAGTGGCATTGCCTTGGTTGGTGGCAGAGAGAGAGAGAGAGAGAGAGAGAGGGAAACTCTGGATTCCACCTCTTCCCGTCCTCCGTGACGGTCCTCTTCCTTCGACCTCTACAGGTTTTTCTCTTCTTCTACTCCATTTCGGCTTTGCAGATCCCATTTCAGCTTAATTGCTTTCGTTGTTATCATTGCAACTTTCTTCATTCTTGAAATTTCACCAGAGCAAAAACTTATTATAAAAGCCCCATCTATTCATTCAGAATGGTTGTTGTTTCATGGTGTGGGATTGATTGAACATTCTTGTGGGATTTTGCAGAGCAGGCCGACTGTGGTTTTCTTTATGTATTTTATGGGTTAATTAGGGTTTCGATTCGAGATTGGATTCTCTTGTAAAAGTTCGTTCTTGTTGGTTTTAATGGGCGCATTGTTTTCTAGATGAATTGGCGGGTCTTGAATTCTCTGGATTATTGCTTTGGGCTTGATTCGAATGGTACTGCTTGTTCTTTTTCTTTGTGTTCTGCTTGCGTTGGTAGGATTGGACAATAATGTCATTGGTTTTTATGATATGTTTAGGGCTTCTTATGATTGGATCCCTCATCCTTGTGATGCGTACTTTTTTGGGTTAAGGATCGGAGTGGGTTTGTCTTTGAGGCGCAATTGAAAGCTTAGTTCTGTCTCTTGGGTGAAATAATTATGTATTTTATATTCTGCCTGTAATCATAATTGAATTTGGGACTTGCAAATGAGTTAGCTTTCTACATTGTAACTAGTTTGATTGTATTTTTTTAACAGAGTTTTAGTTTTTAGTTGATATACTGGTTTAATTGTCTTGTAAGTTTTCTACCACTGGAAAATTGAAATTTCTGTTGGATTTCAAATTTTAACTTTTAGCAACAAATTAGAATTAGAAAGTAAAAATGAAATGTATTTTAATTGGAGTTTGATGATACACACTCTTTAATTTTGATTTTCTTATAGCGTTGGAGTCTATCACATTCCCTGTCATTTCTGTTTTTGTTGAGATTTATCTTTCTCGGCCATTTTGCATAATATGTGGTAGATTATTAATCTAGTCAGATGTTTTCTCATGTTCTCTAATTGCAGGGTGTTATTGATTTGAATCTTGAGGTTCCTGATACATTTTTTGAGACATGGAAAGAATTTGTTTCTTGCCAAGTTGCTTCCAGTATTGGTTGCTTTTATTCCACGAAGTGCTTGACTACCAATTCCTCATTCGTGGAGATTTTAATCTTGTTTCTTTTGTCAATTGCACCTAGTTTTTTGTTCTACGTTAATGATCAGCACAGTGTACTCAATGCTTGTTTCTGAGACCAGTGCTGCATCTTTAGGGAACACATACAAGTAAGAACTGATTTGTATTTGGCTTAGACCTATAAAAAATGTTGTTTCTTAATTAGTGTTCCTTTGACAGTGCATTCCTGACCCAACATCCTGTTGAAACATCTGAAAATTTGAAAAATCCACTTCTGGGGTAAGAGATTCTCAGGGAACAGTTGTTTATCTCCAACTTCACCTGTTTTCACCTACTAAAGTTTAACTAAACCTTTTCTTTATTTTACAGGGCTGAAGTATATAGATTAATGTGTGAATTTTGGATGCTGCCTGCTTCTCAAGAATTAGATAAGCAACTGCGTTGAAGAAGTGTAGACAGGACTCATCTACCATCATTGTGTTGTTGTTTCTAATGGATATTGGTGGTGACAAAATATTATTTACCTGACAATTCTAAAACTATGTAGATTAGATGAAGTGGCTATTATTGAAGTCCTCAAGTCTTGGGTGATGAGGAGTTTAGCTGAAGATTAATGTTGATTTGATCAATCATTTATGGTTGGACCTGGGAGTTGATAGTATGTTCTCCAGAACTTGTTTGATTCTACTGCATGCATCCTGCTACCACTACAAAGTCGTGGGTCTATTAATCAATAAGGCTATGCTGCCCTTGCATAAAAAGTTTATTTTTTATTTCATTGACGTGACAGCGAATTGTCAGTGAAATTTGCTGGACCATCTAATATCTTTCAACATTTTCTACCCTTTTATTGATATTATTTGCTAGAGATAAATGCCATCTATCTTTAGCTTGTTTGCCATTTCTTTTTGAATAAGAGCTGCTTTGGGTTCTGTGGGAAAATGGAGAGGTGAGTATTTGTTTCTGAAGCCAGAAGTTGTTATTCCCTCTTTTTTACTTTTTAATATCTTCAACTTTTTCTCCTTTCCCTGAACACAGGTACAAGTTAATTAAGGAAGTTGGTGATGGAACATTTGGGAGTGTTTGGAGAGCTATTAATAAGCAAAGTGGTGAAGTTGTAAGTATGTTTTGAGTAGAATGATACATGAATTTGCATTGTGTTTGTTTCATCTAATATGTCATAAAATTCCAGGTTGCAATAAAGAAAATGAAGAAGAAATATTACTCTTGGGAGGAGTGTGTAAACTTGAGAGAAGTCAAGGTATCACATCCCTTTTGATCTTTCCTTGGTTTTAGTCTTCCTATATTAATTCTCTAATTTCTCCTATGACAGTCATTGCGAAAAATGAATCATCCAAATATTGTGAAGCTGAAGGAAGTTATTCGAGAATGTGACACTCTGTGCCTTGTTTTTGAGTACATGGTGAGTGACTGGATTTTGTGGCATATTGGCGGCTGATGTAAAGCCTAATACTAATTGTTTCAACTCAATATTGGGTAATGTAGGAATACAACCTGTACCAACTTATGAAAAACAGGGAAAAGCTGTTTTCTGAAAATGATGTTAGAAATTGGTGTTTTCAAGTTTTCCAAGGTTTAGCTTACATGCACCAGCGTGGATACTTTCATCGTGATCTGAAGCCAGGTACATGATTATCATATTGTACCATTGTGTTAGTATATGGTCTGATGGGGTAATAGGGTTCTGTATATACTATAAAGCTTGGAATGGATATGATGCTAGAATTTAATTCTCTTATTGCTAATTTTTCCATTTTGTTGTCTATTTTAAAAATTTAAATGCGGCTTGCTGGATAATTGAATTGAATATTATGACAAATTAAGATTTACTTATTTCTGTTACTCTGCTACAAAATTTTACTTTTTTTGACTTGAGGTATACATCATTTTGCAGAGAACTTGCTGGTGACTAAGGATGTCATAAAGATTGCTGATTTTGGCCTAGCCCGAGAGATCAGTTCACAACCACCCTATACAGAGTATGTCTCCACACGGTGGTATGTTTTCTCAACTCAATACTTTATTGTTATTGTAAATGTATAATGCACTGTTTCATATGCATTTAATTTAATGTGTATTTGATTAGGTATCGTGCTCCCGAAGTCCTACTTCAGTCCCATTTATATGGATCTAAAGTTGGTAAGTATCTGATATTGAATAATTTTCATTTATGGTGACTTATGTTTTACAAAAATATTATGGTCTAGAGTCTAGGCAATACTTTCCTCTGCTGATGAGGTTCCTTGGATTCGTAGATGGAGGTGGGGAAGGTGTATGCAAATATGTGTTGGCATGAAATTTAAAGTTTCTAACATTTTTAGAGAAGGCAATATTTGTGCTGATAAATTGGCTAATTTGGGTGTTGACAATAAGTTAGAGTTTTTTTTGTACTCTGTTATACCTCCTTGTCTTAGTTTGGGTTTTTTCTTTAATAATATATTTCATGTGTTGGCAAATGATTGGTGGATTTTGAGGAGTCAGCCTAGCTGAGATATCAAAATTTATAATGATGGCTAGTATGAGTTTTATGAAAAAAAAAAAAAAAAA
>Ga0209489_104906_pt1 | contig 24007 bp, 30 predicted proteins | sample SiratrowhiteBW_FD_187527 | JGI IMG/M metagenome (GOLD analysis project Ga0209489, IMG submission 187527) | Root nodule microbial communities of legume samples collected from California, USA - Siratro white BW (SPAdes) (version 2) | ecosystem: Host-associated > Plants > Roots > Nodule | place...
TATATATATATATATATATATATATATATATATATATATATATATAATTTTTAAGATTCAGTTACATAGTAAATAACTAGAACATTATTTAGAAACTTATAAAATTGTTATCCAATCAACATTCAAAAAATATATACAGACAAATGTGGAGAAAAAAATAATTGTAGGTGCTCAGATTGCATGCTAACAATAATCAAATTAATCAAACATCATGTGGGGATAGATAACTTAGAACGAAGAGGAGATCGAGAAAAGCCATAGAGAGCATCCATAATAAGGAACACAAACATTAGAACCTTTTTCGAAGAAGGTGAACTAGAAATTTTCACAATTCAAAAAAGAAAAAATGAGTGAGACTCAAAGTAAATAGTAAACTGATCTAATTTAAAAGTTAAAAGTGAGAATGATTTTATTTAAAAAATTTAAAATAAACTTATTTCAGAAAAAAAAAAAATCTATGAAGTATTCTCCACGTGAAATTGATTGAATGAATTTGTTAACTTTCTTTCCTCATTATTGACATAACCCTGTAGGTTCAATTATCTGATTAAATGATAGTCTAGAATAATGCTTTGGTTGGGTCCACATGAATGAGTGCAGGCAAGATGGGACATCGCGAGGTTTGTTTCTACTGTGAGGTGCTATTGCGGTTTGTAAAATATGTCGACAAAAAACAATTATTTACAATTAAGGATAAAGCATGTTTTGCACAATTTTATCTTAAAAAAGTATTGTAACGCAACATGACTTCACAATAGATTCATATTAAAGAAATAAGTGGTGTCAAGTTTTCATACAAGTAATGTCACACAATTTTAATATTAAACAATACAAGTGAAGTCTACATAAATGTAATAACTTTATATATTTTTATTTTGTAAGGAAGTAGAACCACACTCAAACACTACTTCTAATATTGACAAACAAATTGTTATATGTCTTCCTAACAAACTGCAAGATATTATTTATTTATTTATTTTTAAAATAATTCATACATCCCCATCACCGGGAATAACACAACGCACCCATCACATTGAAAAGAAGAGTACACTTTAGAAAATTTCAAAACAAATGTTATATTAACTCAGGGACAAACTTCTGTATAGATAACATGATAAAACGATAACTCAACAAAATAAAGATAAACAAAAATGAACGAAAAATGAACCCCTAATTGCATTTCTTCTCTAATAATAATAGATAAAACCCACGTATTGTGCAACATAGTTCTTGTGGGTCCCATAGCTCCATTCCATGTATGTTACTATTGTTACAGCAGCAATTAATGAATCTGTCATGATTAATTAATTGAAAGATGTTAACATCAACATAATTTTTACCAACACAGTTAATCATTTCTTGCTAATCAAAATTTATACTAGATTCATTCAAACTTAAAACCAGTTCTTTCGAATTGTGCTCTTACATAACAACTTGTCCATTCTGTTAATTTTAAAAACGAATAACAGCAGTTTAGTGCAAAAGCCGCTAACCCCACCAGCAACAAGAATTGACAATGCGATTGGACCGCACCCTCTGAAATGGTAGATTACATAAACTATCCACAGAATAGAACTGAGGAAAATGCACGGTCAGATTGGATTTTTCAATTTTCTTCACGTTCTTTAAACTAGTCATCTTTTACTTTGTTGACTTGTACTCACAAACCTCAATCCAATTCATACACTGCGCCGTCTCAAACTGACTCTCCCTTCACGGGTATCTGCATGATGCCATCACTCGTTTCTTCGTATCAGTCAGTGCAGAAATTTTGCAGCGCAACAGAATCATGATTACCAAGTCCAAAAATAGTCTTAAACTGTTCCTCTTTTGCACCCTCGTGCTCACCGTTACACAAACATCTGCTTCGGTGTTCAACAACGTTAGCTGCACGAACAACCACACTTTCACTCCAAACTCCACCTTCAACGCCAACCTCAACACCCTTCTCTCTTACCTTTCCTCCAACGTCACCAACAACTTTAGATTCTTCAACACAACATCAGGGGAGGATTCGGACGCCGTCTATGGCCTCTACATGTGCCGCGGAGACGTGCCGTTTGCTCTATGCAGAGAGTGTGTGGGTTTCGCCACCCTAACCATAGCCTCGTCGTGTCCCACATCGAAAGAGGCTGTGATTTGGTACAACGAGTGTTTGTTGCGCTACTCTTATAGGTTCTTCTTCTCTAAAATGGAAGAGTGGCCGAGGCACCAGGTCAATATCCCGTTGGGGGATCCTGCGGTTTTGCACAGTAGTGGATTCTACGCTGCTTTGGGGTCCATTTTTGATGAACTTCCAAATCAAGCAGCACGGGCTCTTAAAGGGTCTAATCCTTATGCTGTTAAGCAAGAAAACGCTTCTGCGAGTACGACCCTCTATGGCCTCGCTCAGTGCACACCGGACTTGGCGGCCGGAGATTGCAAAAGGTGTATCGCCGATGCGGCGGCGGAATTCGCCGTGTCTTGTTGCGGAGGGAGCATAGGGGCAAGTGTTCTGTTTCCCAGTTGCATTGTTAGGTATGAAACGTATCCGTTTTATCAGCATTCAGGAACCTCCGCGCCGACAACGATTAAGGGTAAATTTTTCTTTTTGTTTCTCCAATGAAAATGTTGGATTCTTCGGTTTAAAGGGTAGGAGATAGAGAAAGGTTTTAGTGGAAAAAATCGAAGTTTTAAGAGAAAGGTTTTAGTGGTTTGTTATTATGATACGTTTTGACAGGTTCAGGAAATATTCGCACTGAAGTGATTGTGATAGTCGTTGTCTTCGTTGTCGTTTTGGTAATCGGTTCTTGCTTTGGCTACTACGGTTTCATCCGGATAAAAGGGAGAAAGAAACGCAAGGCCAGTGACGACAGAGAAAACTGTAATCTCAATAAACCTATTATTATCTTCAATATTTGAGCTTGGTAGAAAAGCCTCTAGTTTTTTTACATAAATTACATGTACTTGCTGTGGGTATTTCTAATAACTGCTCTGTGAATTGTAATGCAGTTGGGCCAGAAATCAGTGTGTTGGAGTCCTTGGAATTTGATTTTGCTACAATTGAAGCAGCAACAAACAAGTTTTCTGAAGACAGCAGGATCGGCAAAGGGGGTTACGGAGAAGTCTACAAGGTAACACAAATACGATGATTAATGTGTAATCTATGTTCTCTTCTTGTTCTATTCTAATTGCATGTAATCATAGGGAATCCTTCCTAACGGAGAAGAAGTGGCTGTAAAGAGATTGTCAACAAATTCTAAGCAGGGAGCGGAGGAATTCAAGAATGAAGTGTTGTTAATAGCTAAACTTCAACACAAAAATTTGGTGAGGTTAATAGGATTTTGCCAAGAAGACAGAGAGAAAATACTTATCTATGAGTATGTGCCTAACAAAAGCCTTGATCACTTTTTATTTGGTATGACATTTCAGTATTTGTTTCTACTCTGAGTTTTACATTGCAATTTTAATTGAATTTGAAATACAAATTGATTTATACTTCTAATGTAGTTTACTAATGGTATTTTCTAGATCCCCAAAATCGTAGAATATTAACTTGGTCAGAGCGGTTTAAGATCATAAAAGGAATTGCAAGAGGAATTCTTTATCTTCATGAAGACTCTCGTCTTAAGATTATTCATCGTGATATCAAACCAAGCAATGTTCTATTGGACAATGACATGAATCCAAAAATCTCTGATTTTGGCATGGCAAGGATGGTAGCTACGAACCATATTCAAGGATGTACGAATAGAGTTGTGGGTACATAGTGAGTTGCAAACCTTTATCTCTATCACAAGTAAATTCTTATTTATGTTCTTTGTTTATTTATCATCATAAAAAAATGTGGATCATAACCAAACACGTTATAAATCTTTCATGCATGGTTAGCCTAGTTGTGTATAATCATGCTGATTGTTTTCTGCATTGTTTCTTTTCAGCGGGTACATGTCTCCTGAATATGCCATGCATGGACAATTCTCTGACAAGTCTGATGTGTTCAGTTTTGGAGTTATGCTTCTTGAGATTATTAGTGGAAAGAGGAATTCTTGTTCTTTTGAATCATCTCGTGTTGATGATCTCTTGAGTTATGTGAGTATTCAATTCTTGTTTGTTCTTTGAACCATATATAGTTTAAAAGAGACACAAACAAAAATTAAGTAATAACATGAAAATTCCACTTAATTTTTGGTTAATTAATTTCAGGCATGGAACAATTGGAGGGATGAATCACCATTTCGGTTGTTGGATCCAAGTCTTGAAGAATGTTATTGTCCAAACGAAGTTGAAAAGTGTATGCAGATTGGTTTATTGTGTGTTCAAGAAAATCCTGATGAGAGACCTATAGTAGGAACCATCGTTTCATATCTTAACAACACTTCAGCTGAAATTCCATTCCCTTCAGAGCCAGCATTTTTCATGCATGGCAGAGTAAGAAGACATTCAGCTGAACATCAACCATCATCAGGTTACTCCACCAATCATTCTTTATCCTCCTCTGCAAATAAGATGTCTACTACCGTATTCTTTCCTAGATAGTATTAATATTTGCAAAATTCTCCCTCTTCGGATGTAGCATAAGTTAAAATTTTAACTTACAACAATCATAATGTGCATTTTGTACTGATTTTTTACAAGTATTAGTTGAAAAAGTTGTCTAAACTCACCATACATTATTATAAAAGTAAGCTTTATCAGTTCATGGAAGGAACTATCGAAATTAATTTGAGACAAGATTGAAAATTTTAAACGGAAAATAATAATGATTAATTATTGACAATAATTACAGGAGTTAGCCTAAAAAGATATTGGAAAGAATTGATGGACATGAGAGAAACAGAGAACTGTGGGTAGCTTGAAGCATATTAGGTTAAATTAACATGAAGAAAATTCCAACTTAGGGCCCACAGTTTAAAGAAGGTTCACCCATCCATCCAGCTAGTGAGGTTAGCACTTAGCTGTACATTCTTTCACATTTTTTTTACTAACATATGTATTTAAGAGCTACTATTTAAAATGATTTTATTCTTTGATTAACTTGAGTGAATTAACTCACTTATCAAAACAAATTTTACTGCATGTTTTCTCGATTTATAAGGCTTGAATTTTTATTGAGAAACATACTTTATCTCTCAGATTCATAGATGTTAAAATTAATTAGTATTCTACATTAAAAGGAAAATAAAGATATAATGTAAAATAAAAATATAAAAATTAATTAGTACTGAGAAATATGCATTTTGTTAATGATTGAAAGGGAAAAAGGGGAAAATAAAGTAAAAAGGGTCCACGAGTATCATCAAATATCACGTCAAAGAGTGAAACTATGGGTGGACAATGAATGAATTTGAAAAGCATTATAGCTTTTTCGCCCCTCCTTGCTCATAAGTTCTACACCGAGGCATACAAAAAGACAGAAAAATAATTGGGATACTGTCCTTTAATAATTATCTAAAGCCTTTATTTGTTTTTAAATATTAATTGAAAATTGAAACTAGACCATTATGGAGACTTGTAAGAGTTATTATATTTAGATGAGGAGAAATCGAATCTGCTTAATTTAAAAGGGATGTATTAATTAAAGAATAGAAAAATTAGAAACTATGGAATTAATTACAACCTTAAAAATAATTAATTATACATAAAAAGCTCTAAATTCAAGAAAAAAAATAGACACTAGTAGGGAATGTTGTTGACAAATCTCCTAAACTCTTTAATAAAAAAATGAACTTTATACATTTAATTTATAGAATTTATTAAAGAAAAGTTTTTAATTAAATTTTTATAATAATTTATCACTTTTTTTCAGCTGATAAAAAAATAATTTATCACTGTTTTTTTTTTATCTAAAGTCAATGATAATATTGGATTTATCACTTTTAAAGTGGAGAGTTATACTTCATTTTTTTCAATTAGTTGACATGTTGGTGAAGGATTACTCGTTCGTTCATTCTTTTAATTATGAAATTACTTATATTATATGACCTGGTTTTGTTGATCTTTAAATTTTTTCCATCAACTCTTTTATAAAAAGTTTTAAAAGAGAAAAAAAAGGGGAAAAAAATGAAATTAATTTACTCTTAAGGTAAAACTAGTATATATATATATAACTTAAAAGAAATTTAAAAATAGTATAGTTCTAGTTGCTAAGGTTTTTTTTTATCACTCTTGACTATTCCAAATAGAAGATTTTTTTTCTCATTTCCAAATTGAACCAATTCTTCTTCCACCTCTATACCCTCTTCCTGCACTTCCATTATAAATAGGAAATTACTCATATACCCTTAAAATTGGAAAAGTCAGCATTGTCCTCTATTCCCTTCACTTCCATAACCTCATTAGTGGACATTTTTCTCATCCATGGTTCCATTTCACCTCCATAATTGTCCCTAGAGCATCTTTCTCATCCATCACTTTGTGAGATGTATTGTAGATTTGAGTGGTTAATTTATTGATTTGGATGGTATTGGACGATAAACGACGACTTTGGCGATTTGGGACTTTATGAACCAGATAAGTTTCATCTGGTTGTCATTTTGTTTTGGTTTCTTGTCGCCGTTCAACATTGCTCAAAGGTTGAAAAGCCTTTCCTACCGTTTAATCATCCTCTATACTTTCAAAAACGCCACTATTATGCTTGACCTCCATGGAGATGAAGAATGCATTGTACTATTTTTTAATCAAAATAACCAAGACTTTTTTAGTCATTTATACAAAAATACTCTGGGAATTAATTTTTTTATAAAAGTATAGAAAAAAAGGTATATAGGTGGAGGAAGAATTTGTCTCCAAATTAATTTTTAACGATTAAATTGACCTCCAAATTAGGCCTTCTTTATTGGAAATACGTTTGTAATAAACAAATTACTTTTTGCACCTCCAAATTTTATTTTAGGTTTAAATGCACCCCTTACCTATACCGATCAACTATATAAAAGAATTTATAAAAATTAAATTATATATAAATTAATTTTAAGATATGTAAAGTCCATTTTATTTTTTTATTCTCTAGATGTCATCGTGAAGAAACTCAATTAAACATGCCTTTAGAGTCTATTTTTTTCAAGTGTGTCGAATTTCGATTTAATTAGGAGTTATATTTGGGATTAATTTAAACATACATCATAATTGTGTTTAATAGTTTGAAATAACTATATCAAAATTAATTCTACCAAATTTGAAATAAATAATGACTTCTTAAGTTTATTCTCGTTAATACATTTAGTGACAGACTTTATTCATAAATCATTTATACATTTATAAATATTATTATAAATCACACTGATAAGCAAGGTTGCATGCGGGTCGGATAAATAGATAATGACAGTACCTATTTTTTTTCTTCTCTTAATTACCATTATAAAGTTAACTACTATAATTATTAAGTGTATAAAAAATCATTTACTAAATATAAAGTTTAATTTCAGAGTTTTTGTGGGGTGTTTTAAGAATTGTAAACATGAAATGGTAAAACAAAATTTCAAAAGTGGTGCATGGTGCTTCCCTGTATACTAACTTTTAAAAACATTAGGAGAAATAAGATAACGTAATTAATAGAGCCTTATTCCCAGAAGAAAATCTGCATGAGGACAAAAGAAAAGGTTGACTTGTTTCATTGACTTGCCATGCATCAAGAACAGTTTGTGCACAATTTTATCGATTGAATCAATAATCTAACTCTCCAACTTGGAACTTTTTACAAACAAACTAAATACAATAGTAACAGCTTCACACCATGGCCCTTGCTTCCTTCAAACATTGTCTCCTCCTCATGTTTCTTATCTTTACCACTACCCACGCATCAGAAGTCCCTATTTTCCTTCGTCAAAATTGCACAACCAACGAAACCTTCACCTCCAACACCACTTTCCAACTCAACCTCCGCACCCTCTTGTCTTCCCTATCTTCCAACGCCACCGGAAACACCCAATTTCGCAACGCCACCGTATCCGGCGGAAGCCCCTCCGACACAGTCTACGGTCTCTTCCTCTGCCGCGGCGACGTGCCCCCTCCACTTTGTCAACAGTGTGTGCTGAACGCCACCCAAAGACTCGGCAATCAAAACACAGACACATGCAAGTTTGCCAAAAGCGATATAGTTTGGTATGACGAATGTTTGGTTCGATATTCCAACAGGGACTTCTTCTCCAGGGTGGACACAAGGCCCAGAATGCGTCTGCGGAACACTGCCAACGTTTCCCACACAGAAAGCTTCTTGCGTTTGTTGTACAGCACCTTGAATGAAAGCGCAGACCAGGCAGCGAATTCTAATGGTGCTAAGTTATACGCCACAAAAGAAGCTAAGATCTCTGGGTTTCAGACCCTCTATTGTCTGACTCAATGCACACCGGATTTGTCACCCCAAGATTGCAGAAGGTGTCTGAGTGGTGTGATAGGGGATCTTTCATGGTGTTGTCCTGGAAGCCAAGGAGGAAGAGTTTTGTATCCAAGTTGTAACTTTAGGTATGAGTTGTATCCTTTCTATAGAATGGATTCCCCGGCACCTCAAGGAATTTTCAGTCCTACAAATTCTACTGTCATAAAAGGTAATTCCAAATATTATAGTTCTTCGAAGTGTTAGTGTTATGACTTAAACTAGAACAACATGCTGCGATAATGATTATTTTACGAACTCAAGTGTTACATTTCACTGTACTTAATGACCTGTTTTTCTGTCTTTAGGTGAAGCAGGAAAGAGAGGCTTCTCATCAGAGATAGCAACTGTAACTTTTGTTTCAATTAGTGTGACTGGGCTGTGGTTGGTATTTGGTTCTTAAGTAAAAAAGAGCAAGAAAAATGAATCGCTTTCAAGTTTCTGCAGACATGCAAAGAAAAAGTTTTGAAACAAAGTGAGCAGGACTATGCTTCTAATTATGCAGAGTGATCTTAACAAACAGAGTTTCGCATTCTGATGTAATTTGGAAAGAATTAATCATATTAGAGTGTTCAATCTTATCCTACTGAATTTCGCATTTCTCTGTAACTTGAAAAGAATTTGAAATTAGGGGTGATTCCACTAGTCCTAAGCCATAAGTTTATAGGATCATTTTAGAATGGGAAAGTTTGATACTTCTCTGTGAATAGCAAGATTGACTTTGTCTTTAATTTAATTCCAGGAAAATTGGATGTGAATAAATACTAAAATAAGTTACGACTGTCATAAAGACTCAAACATGATGTAATCTTTTTAAAAAAAATTAAAAAAAATATTATATAAGGGTATTTCTAACAAGAAGATTGGACAATCACTGAAAATATAAAAATAAAAATGTAATGCAAAAATTAATATCAACCTAATAAACTAGAAAATCATGAGAAAATCATGTGTGTTTTCGTTTTACTTGATTGTTACCAAGTATTTCTAGTGCATAAATGTTGTGTGCAACGAATTAATAAGTTAACTTATTTTTATTTACTTATAACATGTAATTAAAAATTATTATCATTATCACTTTTTACCAGAAACAAATTTCTCACATTTAAAAAATTAAGCATTTAAAGAAAAAAATATTTATTAGGTGACAATTTTGATAAAATATTTTCTTTTCTTTCTATTAATAAATTTATTATTAAAAATTTTCAAGCAAGATAATTTATTAGAAGACCATATAAGATTACATATTTAAATATCTCATTCAAAAATGAAAATATGAGTTATTTTTGGACAATTTTTGTTGAAAAATAAAACCTTAAATTCTTGTCCATACGAGAAAAAACAAAAATGTAAAGTTGTTTGTCGTTTGACTATTCTCCACTCATAGTTCAAAGAAACGATCCAGAACAGAAGAAGATATCCACACGATTACCATCCTCCAATGTCAATTTATTTGTAAGCAGCTAAACTTGACTTGGGTATTTATCTACGACTTTCTCATCATTGTTTTTTTAAAACAGTCATTTTATAAATTAAAATTAACTTACATATAAAATCTAAAAATTAAAAAATATATAGAAAACCTTTTAAATTAATTAGTACATATACTAATTTTATTAGTTTATAAAAAATTAATTATTTTTTTTTCTCTTTTACAAAAAGATTATAAGAAACTTGTTAGCTAACCAAATAACCAACCAATCCCTAGCTAATTAAGACATTTAATGTTCTTTGACTTCACTTCACATCTGAGTCTTCTCATTGCCATATTTCTCAACAATTGATCCTTTCTTTTTCCTCACTGCCAATGAAACCGAACCCTCATTTGTCCTCACATCACAATTATTTCCACCACCTATACTTAAAATGATTGGCTATAGACTTTGTTGTTGTTCTTCTTCTTTTTTTCATGTGTTTGTAAATTTGGGAACTCTTTTAATTTACTATTCAAACCCCTTCCCTCTAGATATGTAACGATGCACTCTTTACCCTGATCCAAAAGCTGAAACAAACATAAAATAGGAAAAACAATTGACGAATTGCAAATCTTTCTCCAAAATGCCTCGTTCCAACTACTTAGCAATTCCCTCAGTTTTCTTCTTCCTCTTTTGTTCCTTATTCTTTTCAACCAAAGCAACACCAATATACAGTTCCCATGTCTGCACAGACTCTACCAAAAACCAACCAAACACCATATTCCAAACCAACCTCAACCTCCTCCTCTCTACCCTTTCTTCCAAGGCCACTCAAGCCACCCAATTCTACAAAACAACAATTGCCAGCGAAACCCCCAACGCCGTCAAGGGCCTCTTCCTCTGCCGCGGCGACACCCTCGCCGCCGCCTGCCACGACTGCGTCACCGCCGCAGCAGCCGACCTAAAACACCGGTGCCCGGTTGAGAAGGAGGCCATAATCTGGTACGATGTGTGCATGGTACGGTACTCCGACCAATACCTCAACAACATCGTACCTGGAGTGGACATGTCTGATTCCAAAAACGTGACTAGCATTAACCTTGACCGATTCAACGAGTTGCTCGCGGGATTGCTGAATTCTCTGGCAACGAAAGCCAAGAATTCCGCAGATAAGAAATTTGCGACAGGGGAAGTAAACCTCATCAGCTCGGTGACCCTTTACGGGTTAGTGCAGTGCACGCCGGAGTTGTCCTTGTTCGATTGCAACATGTGTTTCAGAAGCGCCATTGCGTCTGTTCCGAATTGCTGCGATGGGAAACGAGGGGCAAGAGTGTTGCTTCCTGGATGCAATATCAGATACGAAGTGTATCCATTTTACAGCAGCATTAACACATTGGCCCCACCGGTTGCGAAGCCTCGTCCTTCAGGTACAGTGCTAGTAAGTAGGAAATTGTGCTTGTTTGATTTTGAGTAGTGAGTGATTGAATTGCATTGACGTTTGGTCAGGACGGAGTGGTGTTGAAGTGATTCTTACATTTGTTATCCCTATTGTTGCTGCCATGGTGCTTTTCACTTTTGGGATATGTACTGTCATGAGAAAGCAAGCAAAGAGTGTGATACAATTATGGAAGGAAACGGTAACAATACTTGAATTCTTCTGTTCCAATTTAAGTAACTTTTTGCTAGCTTCATGTTGTGGTCGATGCTGACTGTTTCATTTTGGGGCTGATTAACAGAATTACTCTGAGGTGTAGATGCGACTGATGCTGCAAAGAATAGCAAAATGAATATTCATATCAGATAGTGCAGTGGTTAGGAAGTTCTATCGCTAATCATCGCTTTTGTCTTCCTAATCCGTCACTGACACATCACTGCATCAGATGGTTTAACAGGGCGAGTTGGCAATTGGTAGTGCAGATTAGTGAAGTATAAGCTCACTGAGTTTTTGTAGTTGCTGCATCAGCATCAGCATCCACCACCATGTCTCTGTTTTCTGTAAATTACTTTCACAGACTCTTTAGTAGATGTAAAAATATCAATGGACCAGGAGTGTGGATACTTATTACTGTTTCTATTTTTATTTATCTCGGTGACTTTTTATATATAATTAACAACCTCTTAAAAAACATTATTACGTTGTTATTTACAAAAAAATATCATTATAAAGCAGTGAAATATATAATCCATCACATCCAGAAAATATATAGAAGTGTCTTCCCTAAAAAATACAGAAGTATATAATATTAATAAAAACAAATTTTGTAAATAAACAGGTACATGCGAGGTGGCTGTTGATGTTTATGGTACTCACCGAAAAAAACAATATCTAAATTCATTTCTTTTTAAAAGGATGTAATTTTAATTTGTTATATTTTTTTAAAAGTGTTATCACTCGGTTATAAATTTAATAGACCGATAAAATATGTTGAAATTAAAAAGTTTTGACGATAAAATATGGGAAATTTTACAAATAAAAAGTTGGAATTATAATAATTAAATAACAAGATATACTGTGAAGCCAAATCTAAATTCTAACGGTAGCAAGTTTAAAAATCTAATTGTCAATTTAACCATTCATTAAATTCTTACAATCTTTTATAAAATTGAAATCTAGTGATACTTTTAGATTTCCATGAAATCATTATTTTCTTACTATTCCGAAAAGAAGTTTCACATTAATTGCTCATTGACTTGTCGCGAGCAAGTCTTTGGGGTTGTGAAGACTTCGCATTTCGCTCGTAAATTCATCTTCATCCAACCTCACATGATGAAATATTAGGCGCAACAACAAAACCTGTTTCCAAAGAAGGAAGAAACAACTAATCATTATTTTACCTCACAGATTCTCTCCGAGATGTGTATCTTGAAATCCTCTTCAACCCACTTGCTAATTCTCTCTCTGTTTCTGTTCCTTAACTCTGCAAGTGAAGCTGCTCCTACATATACCTCACATGCCTGCACAGGATCCTCTTACCGACCCAACACAACATTCCAAACCAACTTGAATCTCCTCCTCTCATCCCTCGTCTCCAACGCCACCCTCCACGACGGTTTCTACCGCACCAACATCTCCCTCGGAGACCCCGGAGAGGTCAAGGGACTCTTCCTCTGCCGCGGCGATGTCAACACTTCCGTCTGTCACGACTGCGTCACCGCCGCAGCAAAAAACATCACTCAACGCTGCACCAACCAGACAGAGTCCGTTATCTGGTACGACGAGTGCATGCTGCGCTACTCCAACAGTTCTCGCCTCGACAACGTAGTCCCACGGGTTAACTTGCTAAACGTACAAAGCGTCCCTGACTCCGACTACTCACAGTTCAACGATATTCTTGCCTCCACTTTGAATGATGCCAAACAAGAAGCCCTCAGTTCGGGGAAAAAGTTTGCTACAATAGAAGCCAATGTCACGACCTCAATGAAGCTCTACACACTGGCGCAGTGCATGCCCGATTTGTCCACGTCTGAATGTGACACGTGCTTCTCAAGCGCCATCAGTGCCTTTCCCAGCTGCTGTGACGGCAAACAAGGTGCACGGTCCCTGCTTCCGGGTTGTAATGTCAGATACGAATTGTACCCGTTTTACAATGTTTCCTCCGTCTCCACACAACCAGAGTTCTTCTCTCCATCTTCAGGTATCAAATGCAGTTACTTGATTAATTTTGTTGTTGCTGGGTGTCTTAGAAAGTGATGAACCTGTGCAGGGAAAAGCAGAATTACCTTAATTGTGGCGATTGTTGTCCCAATTGTTGTTGCGGTTCTTCTTCTCATTGTTGCCATCTGCTTCCTACGTAAGAGGGCAAGCAATAGATACACTAATTCCTTTGACCAGGATTCAAGTAATCTCTCTTTCTCGGTCAAGATGATTGTATCGTATAATTTGCTTCAATTGACTTTAATTTGGTTGCTGATTATTGCTGTCTTTCTTCGTTGTGTAGTTGTGGATGATCTTACTGATGTGGAGTCCTTGCAATTTGACTTGGCTACTGTTGAAGCTGCCACAAACAGATTCTCGGATGAGAACCAGATTGGCCGTGGCGGATTTGGGGTGGTTTATAAGGTATAAAACATGTTTGTGCTAAATTATGAGTAACACATAATTCATTTTATGATGAAGTAGTTAACTGGTCTATTCCAATGTTTTTTTAGGGTGTCCTCCCTAACGGACAGGAGATAGCTGTGAAGAGGTTGTCAGTAACCTCCTTGCAGGGTGCAGTAGAGTTCAGGACTGAAGCTGCTCTTGTGGCCAAGCTTCAGCATAGAAATTTAGTGAGACTTTTGGGATTTTGTTTGGAGGGGCGGGAGAAGATCCTTATCTATGAATACATACCGAACAAAAGCCTTGATCACTTTCTATTTGGTATGTACTATTTCTACTCTTTTATTACTTGACATCTCAATAATTGTAGTGATTGATTTCCCTAAAGAGACTGATATGATACCTCATAAGCAGAATCACTTCATTGTGTTCACATGATGATATCTTTATCCTTATTAAACAGCAGTCACGTTAATAGTTGTATAACAGGAAATTTTAGTCACTTTCCTGTTGCTAATATAGGTATTTCCTTTTTGCAAACATTGTAGACCCTGTCAAGCAAAGAGAGTTAGATTGGTCAAGACGCTACAGCATTATAGTTGGTATCACTCGAGGAATTCTTTATTTACACGAAGATTCCCAACTTAGAATCATACATCGTGATCTAAAAGCTAGTAACATTTTACTAGATAAAAATATGAATCCAAAGATTTCAGATTTTGGTATGGCAAAAATTTTCCAAGCAGAACAAACTCAAGTAAATACAGGAAGGATTGTTGGGACTTAGTAAGTATAATGTCTATGTTTCATCTTCTTCCATGTTTTAACATATCATTGGTTAATTTAAGAAGGAAAGAAAGTGTGTTCTTTCCAAAAAAATTATTGTTCTTTTCCAATAGCGGTCTCTATTGTTGTTTTTCAGTGGTTACATGTCTCCAGAATATGCAATGCACGGACAATTTTCAGTGAAATCAGATGTGTTCAGCTTCGGTATCTTAGTTTTGGAGATTGTGAGTGGCAAGAAGAATACTGATTTATATCAATCCAAACACCTTGATGACCTCTTAAGTCTTGTGAGTACAGATAAATTTTTCTTCGACTCTACTAGTACCAAGCTTATAGCTTCAATTCTTAGTTACACACTATTTCATTGGGTGAGGAAATTATATATTCCTAGTTTAAGTACTAACATTTCACTACGACAGGCTTGGAAGCATTGGACAGAGCAAACACCTATGGAGTTTCTGGATCCAACTCTGAGAGGTTCTTATTCAAGAAATGAAGTAAATAGATGCATCCATATTGGATTATTATGTGTTCAGGAGAGTCCATCTGACAGACCATCAATGGCCACCATTGCACTTATGCTGAACAGTTATTCAGTTACCATGTCAATGCCACGACAACCAGCATCTTTCCTGCGTGGAAGAAGTCCTAACAGGCTAAACCCAGCGCTTGACTCAGATCAGTCTACCACCAGTTCAATTCCATGGTCTGTGAATGAAGTATCCATTACGGAATTATACCCTCGCTAAAGGATTTTTTTTCATGTTTTCTTCAATCAATTCAGTGTACCATCAAATCTTTCCAAACTATGGTGTTACTTTCAAACGTACCTAGCAGATATACATAGTAAACCTAAATGGCTCAAAGGGTTCTGTCTAAAATACGTCATGCTGGATCTTTTTTTTTCGAAGCACAGGGTTGATTTCCTGATGGAATCCTTTTTCTTGCCCGCATTATGCTGGTTAAACGAAGTGCTTCCAAATGCAAGTATCTAGTTCTCCAATACTGTAACAGATCACTTCAAATTATGATTGTGACGTTAACTGTCTCTGGATGGAGAATTTATGCATGCTATAGAACCAGTATATGAAACTATATACAGCTTTGACTGTTGCCACCGTCTTTCAAAGAGCCTTATAAGTGAAAACCCGTATTTTGTGCAAGGAAAGTGAGGTTGCCCATTCTAATGGGGCGTGCCAGAAGTTTGAATATTGAGGACTTACTGTTCATTTCTGCGGACACATTTCAGTGTGGTACAACTTTGAATCAACCATTTGTTGATAGAGACACTTCTCTCTTTAAATCTTGAAATTTAAAAGGATAGGTGAAAAGTCTTAGCCGAGCATCTTGTCATAACTACGAGACTTGCTGGTCTGCTCTGTTAGGAGAACAAGTCCACCCCAGCCCAGCTGTACATTGTCCCTTTAGGCACTAATAATTTTCCATATATGATATTTTGATTTGTCAAGTGTTTTGAGGATTAATTTTGATATCTCATGTTTGTATTATTTTTTATACTATTTTGATATGCTGCAAATGATAGATGATATAATGAATGCTAATTTACTTGACATGTCTTTGGTATGTAGTGATACTTAACCTATCAAAACTTTATATAAAAAAGCTTCTAGCCTTTTGGCAGGAAATTGCTTTAAGATGATCACTTAAGATGATTTTTAAATTTGTTTCAAGAGAAGGTGTTCTGAGGTGCAAAATGTCAAGATAACAAGTGCGTTGCCTGCCACTGTAGAACTCTGGAGTTCCCTTTTAAAATCGCAATCGATCCTCCCCAAATAAAGAAATTGACTTTGGCTTTATTTCATGCATAATGTGACAATAAATTTCAATACATCAGATTGACAACAATACGAAAGATCTTTATATCTCTCAATTGTGTCATCTGACTTATGCTTCATTTTATAAAACCATTTACAACCTGTAGTCATTTTGTTAGAAGGTAAATCAATGATATTTCAAGTGTTATTTTTCTCCAAAGCTTTTGAGCATGACTTTGGCTGACATGAGAAGAAAATGATATAATAAATCTGGGATATTTAGAAGAAAACTTATTATAAGATAAAATCAAGACAAGAGATATAAAGTGCTTGGAGAATAAGTAATGATAAGAGATGCGCAATACAGGTCTTTGTAGCTGCCTGCTGGATCAGTGAGGGACAAAAATATAAGATTGTGTTTGTGAGAGGTTTGTATTTGAAGAAAAGAAGAAATAGTAGGTAAAGAATGATTTACATTACCTATAACACAATGATTATGAACAGTAGAAGAAGTCGTAACAATTTGATTCATATGCACATCAACAATGGAATTTGATGATCCTTAACTAACCTGTTGTTGATGTAAATTCAATAAAGTTTGATACGTTAAACAATGAGCTTCATTTTATTGCTTCATGGATATGAGTGATCTTAAAAAAAATTTCACAGCATTCCCTATATCTACCACAATATTATTAATAACCTTTCCTTGAGGTTTATAAAGCACGTGACCAGAAAAGTAACCATGTTTCTCATAACATTCCTCTATTGTGTGCCTACTAACACCAGAATAAAGTTCACTATAAATCCCCTTAAAAAAAACTACATAATCCATCAATAGTATACTCTGTCAAATTGAAATTGAAAAAAAAAATGTATTATTCATGATCCTACTCCGTTATTTCAGTGTTTCCAAGTTGAGAATAAAGAGTGATTTAAGATTGGTTAAGGCGGTGAGCCATCAAAAAACTTTGCTTTGTTCTTTGTGCTTATAATTGTGAGCATTCATATGCTACATGAATTATAATTTGTGAAATCCAATAATAGTGAAACTAAAACTGTAGTTGGGTTTTCTTCAAGATGTATGAATATTTAGAGATTGATCCCTTTAATCTTTGCGCTTATAATTGTGAGTATTCATACATTATAATCTGTGGGATCCAATAATAGTGAAACTAAAACTGTTGTTGGGTTTTCTCCAAGACGTATGAATATTTAGAGACTGGTCCCTTTAAAAATCCATGCTGCTAGAAACGAAAGAAAATATAATAATCTTGGAAATGGGAGAAACCATATGCACACTCTTAAGGGTAAAAAACTCTAATATCATATTGAATAACAATAATATCATAGTTGACGAGAAAATAATAAAAGAAAAAAAATATTAAATATATTATTTGGTTCGTTGAAAATGACGGGTACTGTTCACGGGTCGAGTGTTAGAAGTTAAATATATTAAATTTCGATATTGTCTCGATATTGAGCACAATGTAATTTTGAAGTTAATAAGATATGGACAGTAATTAATGGAACATGTGTACTTAATCTCAATCGTTACATACACAACGCCAGTTTAGGATAAGATACTTTATCTTATTTGTGTACTTGACAAGCTTCATTACCCCCAAAAATAGAAAAAGGAGAAGTTGATATAAACTACTCTTTTTCATTTATAAATAATCCTAAATTCAGAATGGAGAGGGAGAGACTTCCGACCTCAAAACAATCAACTTTTTTTTTCTATAAAAAATTATTATTATTGTTTCTAATTAGAAAAGAGAGTAAAAAATTATATTCATAGAAAAATATAAGTAGAATAAATGTAATGGTATTGACAATGAGTTAAGACTAATAAGTTTCTAACATAAAAAATCTCCTCAAAAAGATTTTGACCCATGTATTGCTATTTAACCTATCTTGAATGTCCTAAAAATATAATTTATTATTAAGTCCATATTTATTACACACATTGTTATTTTGCAACAAAGGAAAATTACTAATTTGAGTCTGAAATGTCTTTCATTCATATATTCTAACTCATCTCTGTCAAAACTCAACTGTATCTAGAAGGAAAAAGGAAAACTATTCTACCCCGTCTCAAATATTTATCAAAGTCAATTCGTTTTTATCAACAATGTCAAATACTTACATCTCAAACAAACCGATTTTAAAATATGAAAGTGAAATAAATATTTTAAATAGACTTTCGAAATATGATTTTATCTTCTAAAATTTCAAAATATTATTTTATATTGTACTTTTAAAATTAATGATAACATTAAATTATATATGTAATACATGGTAGAAAGCTCAATACTCATTACGTGAACTTAAAAACAAAAAAAAAAACAAGTTCCAACCTATGTAAGTATTTGTTTTACCTACCTCGCACACCGGTTCCTTCTTTGCATCTCTCAAAAACAGTTATCAAAGTTACTTTATTCTACGAATTAGTGTTACACTTACGCCTCAACGTTAGGTGATTTTCGTCAAACTATTCAGCACTTTAACAATTTTTTTCCATAGAACTGTAACACAAAACAGAGACACTGTTTGATTTTATTCAAATCGTTCCAAATTTACAAAATTTGATTAAACTTTTAACAAAAAGGTAAAGTCCTAACATTGACTTGTATCCGAGGGGTGAAGTCATTCATGGCATTTATTTCCATTACAAGACTCATCAGCAGAATCTCATAAGCACACTGAAAGATTAAGTGTCAGAACAAAATCTACTTTTTTTTGTACCTCTTCGAGATGTACATCTTGAAATCCTCTTCAACCCACTTGCTAATTCTCTCCCTGTTTGTTCTGTTTCTAAACTCTGCAAGTGAAGCTGCTCCTACATACAGCGCACATGCCTGCACAAACGATGGATCCTTTTACCGACCCAACACAACATTCCAAACCAACTTGAACCTCCTTCTCTCATCCCTCGTCTCCAACGCCACCCTCCACGACGGTTACTACCTCACCAACATCTCCCTCGGAGCCCCTGGCGAGGTCAAGGGGCTCTTCCTCTGCCGCGGCGACGTCACCCCCTCCGTCTGCCTCGACTGTGTCGCCGCCGCGGCTGACAACATCACGCGCCTCTGCACCAACCAAACAGAGTCTGTAATATGGTATGACGAGTGTATGGTGCGCTACTCCAACCTTTCCTTCCTCAACAACATAGTCCCAAGTATTAGCTACAGTTCCCAACAGAGCGTTCCTGACTCCGATATCACTAGCTTTATCGATTTTCTTGCTTCCGCGCTGAAGGGTGTGGTGCAGGATGCCCTGAATTCTCCTTTGGGTAAAATGTTCGCCACAAGAGAAGAGAATTTCAAGAGCTCAATGAGTCTGTACACCCTGGCGCAGTGTAGGCCTGATTTAACCGCCTTTGACTGCAACATGTGCTTAACAGGCGCCATCAGTACCCTCGGTGATGGAAAACGAGGTGCACGCAACCTGCTTCCTAGTTGTAATGTCAGATATGAATTGTACCCTTTTTACAATGTTTCCGCCGTCTCCACTAAACCAGAATCTCATTCCCCATCTTCAGGTATCAAAGTTTTATAGCATATTAACATGTACTAAGCTCATATGCAGTTCCTTAATAATTTAGCATTCTCTAATCAAATTAGAGGTTTACATTCATAATTTGCATTAAAAATCAGTATAATTATTAAGGTAAAACTATAATTCTGGCTGTAGAATAAGGCAGAAGTGAATCTCAGCTTTGTTCTTGGAATATAAACATGTTAGTGTCTAAATTCCAACAACCTTGTTAATGGGGTGTCTTAGAAAGTGATGAACGTGTACAGGAAAACGCAGTATCTCTATAATTCTGGCTATTGCTGTCCCAATTGTTGTTGTGGTGGTACTTTTCACTGTTGGCTTCTGCTTCCTACGCAAGAGGGCAAGCGATAAATACAGTAATTCTTTTGTCCAGGAGGATTCAAGTAACCTCTCTTTCTTCGTCAAAGTGATTATGTAATCTGTCTCACTTGCCTTTAATTGGGTTGCTGATGATTACTGTCTTTCATTGCTGTATAGTTGTGGATGGTCTTACCGATGTGGAGTCCTTGCAATTTGGCTTGGCTACGATTGAAGCTGCCACGAACAGATTTTCGGATGAGAACAAGATTGGGCAAGGTGGATTTGGGGTTGTTTATAAGGTGTGAAGCATGTTTATGCTAAATCTTGAGTAACACATTTCATTTTATGATAAAGTACTTAACTGGTCTATTCCAATGCTTGTTTTTAGGGTGTCCTCCCTGACGGACAGGAGATAGCTGTGAAGAGGTTGTCAGTAACCTCCTTGCAGGGTGCAGTAGAGTTCAGGAATGAAGCTGCCCTTGTGGCCAAGCTTCAACATAGAAATTTAGTGAGACTGTTGGGATTTTGCTTGGAGGGTCAGGAAAAGATTCTTATCTATGAATACATACCGAACAAAAGCCTTGATTACTTTTTATTTGGTATGTACCTTTTTGTACTTTTCTTATGTGACATCTCAATCAGTGCAGTGATTGATTGCCCTCAACAGACTAATATGACACCTCATAAACAGAATCACTTCTTGAACATCAACTTTGGAGGGATAATAGCTTTGTCTAAATGGGAATTATTGTAATTTAGCTATTTTAATCTGGGTATTTCATTTTGACAAATTTTGTAGATCCTATAAAGCAAAGAGAGTTGGATTGGTCACAACGCTACAAGATTATCGATGGCATTGCTCGAGGAATGCTTTATTTACATGAAGATTCTCAACTTAGAATTGTACACCGTGATCTCAAAGCTAGCAATGTTTTACTAGATGAAAATATGAATGCAAAAATTTCAGATTTTGGTATGGCAAAGATTTTCCAGGCAGATCAGACTCAAGTAAATACAGGAAGGATAGTTGGGACTTAGTAAGTCAAAGTTCTTTATGTCATGTCCTCTTGCATATATAACTTATGTTATACATATGTTCTTTCCAGAATTTTTGCTGTTTTGTTTTTCAAATGAGGGGATTATATTGTTGTTACAGTGGTTACATGTCTCCTGAATATGCAATGCGTGGTCAGTTTTCTATGAAATCAGATGTCTTCAGCTTTGGTGTCTTGGTTTTGGAGATTGTGAGTGGCAAGAAGAATACTGAATTTTATCAATCCAATCACGCTGATGACCTCTTAATCTTTGTGAGTATAAGCAATAGTAATATCTTTTCTTCTGCTCTGCTGATGCCATGGTTAGCTGCAATGCCTAGCTACAGACTATTTAAGTGGGTGAGGAAATGAGAGATTTCTAGTTTAAGCACTAACATTATACTACCACAGGCTTGGAAGAAATGGACAGAGCAAACACCTATGGAGTTTCTGGATCCAGCTCTGAGAGGTTCCTGTTCTAGAAATGAAGTAAACAGATGCATCCACATTGGTTTATTATGTGTTCAGGAAAATCCATCTGACCGACCATCAATGGCCACCATTGCACTTATGCTGAATAGTTATTCAGTTACCTTGTCAATGCCACGACAACCAGCATCTTTTCTGCGTGGAAGAGGTCCTAACAGGCTTAACCGAGGACTTGACTCTGATCAGTCTACCACCGATCAATCTACTTACTGTTCAATTCCATGGTCTGTGAATGAAGTATCCGTCACTGAAGTATACCCTCGCTAAAGAATGATTATGTTTTCTTCAATCAATCTAGTTATGCTCAAATCTTGTCAAACTATGGTGTATCTGTTATACTATTCTAGCAGATTTATATTGTAAATATCAATAGCTAAAGGAATCCTATCCCTGCTTCGTGCTGGATGACCATGCAGAGTAGATAAAGCAAGATGCCACGGGAAAGACCTAAATAATTTACAATCCTGAGCAATGTTGGTTTTGGAGCATTGGGTTGATTTAATGAGGGATTATTATTTCTTGCCCTCATTATGCTGGTTGAAATTAGTGCTCCTAAATGCAAGTATCTAGCTCTCCAGCACTACAATACAGATATTAGCTAGTATATAATCCTAATAGGAGATCACTTTAATTATGATTCTGATGTCAAACTGGGTTCATAGTTTATGCAGCCTATAGTCTCCGTACTATAAAATCTATAGCTTTGACTGTCGTGAGCATTTCAAAGAGCCCTGTAAGAGAAAATTAAAAATCCTTGTTTTGTGCAAGGAAACTGAGGTTGCCCATTCTATGGTAGGGGCATGCCTTAACTTTGAAAAGTCAGGACTTACTGTGCAATTTTGTGGATATTTTTCACTGTGGTACGAGTTTGACTAAACCTTGTTACTATTGTTAAATTCTCATCGAATATGATATTTTGAGTAATCGCTGAAGTTTGAACTCCTAATATATGAGTTTGCCAACTACGAAATGAAGGTCTTCTAATAGTATAGAAAGCGGCAATAAATATAATTCCAACAAATGTAAACTTACAGTATAGAGAGTGGGGATAGAGAACTCTCTGTGTGAGCTATGCCAAGAAGATGAACAATCACTCATCTATCTATCAGTTATAAAGTAACTCTCTCTATGACAGGTGGGTGGTAGTAATGTCAATAAGACACTATCGTTTTAAGAATCATTTTCAATATTTTCATTTCATAGAACTTAATACAAACCAAAATAAGGTGTGGAAAGGACTTTGGGTACCACTCATATGCGAGATATGGAGTCAGATAAATAAAATTATTTTTAAGCAGAGAAAGGTTTTTGGTGAAGAAATCTTTTGTATGAAACAGTTAAAAGTATGGTTATGAATGAGATATAAAATCCTTAGAATAACTTTCTCTTATCCTAATTGGTTCAACTGTCCAGTTCAATTTTTGAAAACACTACGAAATACTGATAATCAGATAGGCTTGGGGAAGATCATGGAGAGGATAGTAGGCTGCTGTAATAGGTTAGAGAAGAGTTTTGAAAAGCTTCGATTAAATGGGTAATTGCTTATTTGATCATTGCACTGTTGCATTCTAACCTGGTCTGTGATGAGATAAATTTGTTGTTATCAGTGTTTAACCACAAGTGGGCTGTATTGGGGCGAGTTCTCTGATCTAGAGCGAGGGATTGCGTTCTTTGTCTTTCACATATGGCCAAAGGTGGTGCAGAAAGGTGCCACGTCAGCAGTGTAGAGATGAAGTTAATTGGTAGCAGTGGAGCAATAATGAAGGTGAAGGGAGGTTGTCCATCATGAAAGTCCTATTACTAAGAAGGAATAACTTAAATGCAAGTCAAACTATGTCAAATAATTTGTAAAATTTGCTACAATACATCCTTTAAAAGCTATACAACTATATAACAGTGCGTCTATGTCCAACCTGATGAGTTAAATCAAAGGGTTAAAATAGATATAGGAACAAGTGCAAACGAGCATCTTAACTCTATCATTGTACCGCGGATCATGAAGCATGGTTTCTTTTTATGTCAAATGAATCCAGTATAATAGATAATATATTTTGAAAATCCCTGATCTATATTTTATAATTAGATGTAAAGTAATTTTTATATAAGATTCAGTTAGACTTAAAAATCAATAAGTATCTATATCCAAATCAGATAACATGTATAGCATTTGTTACAATGAAGAAGACGATGCTAAATGTAGGAAATCAGGAGTTATAGCTTTTGAAAAAATTAGAATATAAATTATAATATATATA
>Ga0209489_104909_pt1 | contig 23996 bp, 10 predicted proteins | sample SiratrowhiteBW_FD_187527 | JGI IMG/M metagenome (GOLD analysis project Ga0209489, IMG submission 187527) | Root nodule microbial communities of legume samples collected from California, USA - Siratro white BW (SPAdes) (version 2) | ecosystem: Host-associated > Plants > Roots > Nodule | place...
AAAAAAAAAAAAAACTAAAAAAAAAAAAAAAAAAAACAGGAGAAGTAAACCTTATACCACATGACTGCCAAACTTACAAGGTAATAAAAGCTTTCAGAAATAGACTATGATACTTTAACACCATTATTTACCTTTGATACTATTTAACATTATAAAATATTATTATTTTATTAATATATAATATTTTATTAATATGAAGCAGTGTCAAATGGATGTTTTTTTCAATAGTAGTGCCAAACTAATATTTTCCTTCAGAAATATAGTTAGACAAACAAATACATATCCACCAACCCACTCACTCTAGATCACTACATACTTAACAACAATTGAGACCAGTCCCATAACCAACATTATAGAACAACAATAACATAACCCAGTATGATACACCACTATAAAAAATTCTTGCCAGTAGCATAGTTACAACATCAAATAGGTTAAGAATCAGAACAAAAGTGTCTTCCCGCCAGACCAAACCTTGATATCTGACCTTCCCTTAGGCTCTGTCATTCATGCAATAGTTCTTTAACTCTGGGTATCCCTTCATGAAATAGCACAAACTCCTGCAAATTGTCCATAGGAGTGACATTGAAAATTGTATAAAAAAACCCTCTCTCAACCTTCTCACCTTGCTAACCCCCAAACGAACCCCTATCACCTACTTCCAAGCAACGTTTTAAAGACATATGAGAGGATCAAAATACCAATCTGAATAGCTAAATGTGACATTCTTGAATTTGGCTTTGATAAGGGCCTAATAATTCACTTGTGCCATAGCAAATACCTCTAATATATCACATTTTCTATTCTTAAAAATAATTTCATTTTTGTGTTTTCAAATATTCCAAATAAAGATCAACCACACTAAACCCCTCACCTTTAGACTCTTCCTAGACCTCTCGAAACCAATGAAATCCAAAAAAAATGTTCTGCAGCCCTAGAATGGTGCCCATAATGTATACCAAATCACTTATCACACATGGACCAAATTTAGGAAGAAATATTGCAAGTGAAAAATAAATGATTTGCACTTTTTACATTATCATTGCAAAAGACAAACCTATGAGTATCAGTAATGACTCCAATTCTGGCCAACCTATCTCTAATAGGTAATTGATCATGGAGTACTCTCCAGCCGCATACCAATGAAGTGGGAGTGCTTTTAACTTTTCACAATTTTTGAAAGGCCTCCCCCCCTTCTCCTTAGTTAGTATTAGCTAACAACAACTTGTATGCAGCTTTTACAATATCCTATCTGGCATGATTTCTTTTCCACTCCCATTCATCTTCTAGCTCTTTATTAGGCTTACAAGATTGCAGAATCTCTAAAAGTTCCTCTGCCATAGGCTTTTCCCATTCGAACCACTCCCTTCTCCAATTAAAGTTCTGTTTTCACCCCTGGTCCTTCCACTCCCCCGACTGATCAAGACACATCTGTTTTTGGTTCGAAATTATGTACATCCTTGGGTAACTGTCCATAAAAGCTCTATCACCCACCCAACAATCCTCCCAAAACTGAATTTGATTTCCTTTGCCTACCCTTCAACTATAATTCTTATTAAACCAATTCCTACCTTTTCCCATTCCTTTTGTAATATTTCTTAAGTCTTTCCACCACCTAGACTCTTTGGTATTAGTGATGTCGTTGTCCAAAGATCTCCAAGACCTATACTTAGAGACTAATATATCCTTCCACAAGCCCTTATGTTCTACCCCTAACCTCCACTTCCACTTACTTAAAAGGGCCACATTAAAGGTTTCAATGTCCTTAAACCTAGGCCTCCACTTTCCCTGCTATTGCACACTTTTTTCCAGCTATTTTTTTGCTGTTGTAACCCATCCCCATAAAAACTGACGTTGGATTTGATTAAAAGAGTTACAAACAGCCCTAGGTATTTTAAACAGCAATAACAAATATAATGGCATAGATGAGATAACCGCTTTAATTAAAGTAACCCTTCTTGCCAAAGAAATCATCTTACCCTTCCACCTAGACAATTTTTTCCTAACCAATTCTAACAGCCCTCTCTAAAACGTTACCCTACTATGATTGCCACCTATAGACACCCCAAGGTACTCAAACGGTATTTTCATTAACTTATAGTTTAGCATGGCCACATACATTTGCATGTAGATCGTTTCCACCCCAATTCCTCCTATGGAGCTTTTATGCAAGTTTACTTTGAGCCCGGACGCTACTTCAAAACATCTCAGAATGCTCTTAATGGTAACTATATTTTGTATTTAATCCTTACAGAAAAAAGACAATATCATCAGCATACTATAACATATTGACTACAACGTTATTCCTTCCTATTTTAACCCCCTCAAGTAATCATTTTCTTTCTGCTTCCCTCACAGCACCAGCCAACCCTTCCGCGACAATTAAAAACAAGAAAGGGGCAAGCGGATCCCCCTGCCTAAGACCCCTTTGAGGTTGGAACTCAGTTGTTGGACTTCTATTAACAAGAATCGATACAATTGCTGATTCTAAACACCCCTTAACCCAACTAATCCACTTCTCATCAAAGTCCAACCTTCCCATCGTATATTCTAAAAAGTCCCAGTCAACCATCTAAAAAGTCCCAGTCAACCAAGTTATAGAAAATCAACTTTGAACATGATGCAAGTCTTTTTTACTCTTTTTGCTTCATCTAATAATTCATTGGCTACCAAAACGCTATAAAAAATACCTCTATTTGCCAAGAAGGCATATTGTCTAGTATTAGTAATATTATTAAGAACCGGTTTCAATAATATTTTGGATATTATCTTATAAAAACACCCTACAAGAGATATGGTTTATATCCGTCTATCCTTTGAGGTTATCTACTTTTGCAATGATGGTAATGAAAGAAACATTTGTCCCCTTTGACCACTTCCCAAACCTATGGAAAATTTGCACTGCACTCATAATATCATCCTTAACCGTTTGCCATGAGTGTTTGAAAAAATTAATATTAAATCCATCTGGCCAGGGCTTTTAGACCCATCACAGTCCTAGACAGCACCTTTTACCTCCTCTTCAGTGAACACCTTTTACTTTCTTCAACACTTACGAAAGGGAACTCAATATTATCTAATTTTATGTTAACCCTCTTACACTCGCTGAATCTATCCCTACCAAATCTCCTCCTTCACTCTTGTAGGATCCTCACACCACCCATTCTCTAAAGGTAACCCTTAATACTATTCTTTGCCCTCCTCCATTTCACAGATCTGTGAAAGGACTTTGTGTTCAAATCACCTTCTTCCAGCCATCTAGTCCTGGATTTTTGTTTTGCTAAAACCTCTATTTGATATGAGACCACATATAATTCTGCCAATAACTTCCTTCTTTCCTCCCTCCCCTCCTGTCCCAACTGGTTGTTCTCATCATCTAAGTCCAAATTTCTAATGGATAAAATAAGCTGTTTTTTCTATAATCAACATCCCCAAAGCACTCCTTATTCCATACCTTCAGGTCAGTTTTCAACGGCTTCAATTTTTCTTTTAGCACCCAGATACCATTACCAGTAACCTAATAATCTTTCCACAGCTTTGAAACCCTATTACAAAATTCAGCATGTGTTCTCCAAACATCAAGGGCCTAAATGGGCCCTAAATGATGTAGGCCCCAATCAATAATCTTATGTTTTAACACTAATGCACAGTAATCAGAGATCGATCCAAAATATATTGACGACTATCAGGCCATAATTCTAACCAATGGTTCGAAAGCAAAACTCTGTCTAATCTACTCATAGCAGCTCCATTACTACTATACCATGTAAAACTTCTACCTATCATAGGTATGTCGTTTAACTCCATACTCTGTATAAAAGAATTAAACTTATTCATTTCCTTGGTTCCCCTGACAACATTATTATCCTCTTTTTTTCAAAAGTTTTCCTCTCAGCGTTAAAATCCCCTACAACACACCAGAATTTTCTCCTCTTAACTAGCTCATCCCACATTTCACATTTGTCATTAAAATCACACGAAGAGAGTACACGTTGACTATAACAACTTCTTCATCCCATTCTGCCCAAAAACCTTTAACAATAATATACCCCTTGCCACTTTCAGAACTGATTAACTTAAATTTAAGCGTATTTCAAATAGTGATAATGCCACCAGCTCTATTCTCCTGGATTGTACTAACCCAATCTAACATATTGCTGTCCCACAATCCCCTACATCGATTAGGATCAATCAAATCTGTTTTTGTTTCTTGTACGCATACCATATCTAATTCTTCCTTCCTCACAATATCCTTGACAAATTCCCATTTTTCATACCCCAAACCCCTAATGTTACAACTCATAATTCTTGTTTTTTCATAAGTTTAATTTTGATGCTTTGAATTACTGATTGATTAGAAAATAGAAGAAAAACATGACCTTCAATATTGTAGTTATAGTTATTATTTGATGCATTTTTGTACGTAAATAATGTTTTATAAATTAACAATTTTGAAAAGATAATAATATTTTTTACCTATTGTCAACTAATTAATTATAATATAAAAATAAGTTTATCTGCTTTTGCTCTGAATTTCTTAAAAAGTTCATTTTCTTCCTTGATCACTTCTTCGTAACCCTAGTTTCTTTGTTTTTCTACCATCTTTATTAGAAAATGAATAAATTGAACACTTTTTTTTTATCTTTATTTTTTGATTTGAGATAATGTTATTTGTTTTTCTTTAATTTTTAGTTTCTTCATTTTGTTGTTGAAAGATACTAATAGAGTCTCGTCCATTTTTTACATTTCTCTAATTTCTTTTTTTTTTTCTTTTTTATCTTTTATTTGATATAATAAAATGTTGATTACCATGTATTTGCATTTTCAATGTAATTTAGTTTGTTTTTAAAATTTTATCCATTTTTTTGTGAATTATTTCAATTTTTTTCAATTTAAAATTTAATGAGAATATCCTTTTTAATTTTCTTTTTGTGTGCAGTGTGGTGTCCAAGCATGTGTCATGAGAAACTTAGATGTGGTATCATGTTAAGTAAGTGATGTTATCACTCATAATTAATTACTCACTTAATTAATTAATGTAATTAACTTTTATTTTTTTAATATATTTTGTAGGCATGAAGCTCTGATGGTGTTCTCTATTAAAGTGCATTTTGTTGTGTTTTTCAATCAAAAGTAGAACTTTAGCTGTATTATATATGCCTAATAAAACTACACAGAGGTGTGTATTGGTTATGTGCACGATAGTACATTTTTTACGTGTTATCTTAAAGTGCGTTTTGTTGTGTGTTTCATTAAGAAATAGGATTTTAGCTGTATAATATGTTTAATAAAACTTGATAAAAGTGTATATTAGTTATGAGCATTCCGGAGGTGGTACCTTTTTTTTTATAAGGTGGTACCTTTTTTTACGTTAATCATAATGATGTTTGAATTTTAATCAGATAATAAAAAAGAAAAATAACATGTAAGGTACTCTTTTCAAGTTTTTTTCTTTCACTATATTTTAAGATTTTGTTTTGATTTGATTAGTTTTTGGAGTGAAAATTGTCTTGGGGTGTGGATACAATATCTTACTCGAGTCTAGTTGAAGTGTAAAAGTACTGAGAATGGTTGGTTCTGCTTTTGTACTTTTGTTATGCTTTTTAATTTAGACTTAATTCAAATTTAAATTCTTCGTATATTTAAGTATTTTTAATTAATTTATTATTATTGTTCAATTAAGTTTTTACAGTTAATTTTTCTGTTAATTATATGATAATATTGTTATTTTTTTCATAGATGAGATTGTATATTTAATATAAAATAGAATTATAGAATTACAAAATTTGTGTTGTGGGAAACACTCTCAAAGTAATGCTCTATAAAATTCTTCAACGTTTTCGTTCTGAATTTTTCGAAAAGTTCTATCATCTTTATTAAAAATTTGGATAAATTGAGCACTTGTTTTTTATATTTCTTTTTCAATTTGTGATAATGTTATTTGCTTTTCTTTAATTTTTAGTTTTTTTTTTCATTTAGGTAAAAGATACCGATAGAGTCTATGGTCCAACCTGTACATTCCTTGTTTTTCTTTCTCTCGGTTATTTATTTGACATAATATAATAAGATGTTTATTACTACGTACTTGCTTGTACAATGTCATTTTACTTTGTTTTTTAAATTTTATCCATTTTTTTATAGATTATTTCACTTTTTTTTCACTTTAGGATTTAATAAGAATATTTTTTAATCTTTATGTGTGCTGTGATATGTAAAGCATGTGCACTAAGAAACTTAATGGTAGTGTCTTGTTAAATGCAATAGCACTTGTCATGTGTATTGTGAGTTCCAACACCATCCACTCTTAATTAATATAATTAAATTTTATTTTTTCAGTCTAGTCAAATGCAGTATTACTTACTTAGATTTAATGTAACTAAATATTATTTTGTTATGTATCTTGTTAGATACAACACCACTTACTCAAACTTAATATAATTAAAATTCTACATTAAATTTTAAATCTAATTAAAGATTAAGAGTGTCTTATTTAAAAAAAATTCATTTTGAAAAATATTATATACTTCCAAAACACTTATTTTAAATATATTTCATATATTTTATAAATTTTATTTTAAAAATTATATTCTAAAAGTTATATTTTTAAAATTCTTCAATTTATAGAGTGAGTGTGTGTATATTGTCCGGAAATTTTCTTTCAAAATTTAAGATAATGTTAATTAATTTATACTTAACTAAATTTTAAGTTCCTCATATATTTAAGTACTTTTAATTAAATTATTATTACTTCTCAATTAAGCTTCTATAGTTAATTTTTTTTGTTAATTATATGATATCATTGTTAATTTTGTTTGATAGATGCGATTATGTGAAGCAAAATTACAAATTAAATGATAAATATAACAAACATAAAATTAAATAATAAGATCTTAATGTAAGAATAATTTTTTAAAAAATATTTGATGTATTAAAATATTTAATTAAAAATAATTAAATTTATAATAAATTTGAAACTTAATTAAGTCAACTTAAAATCACTAATTAATTAGATTGAAAAACAAAAATTTATTAAAAAAATTGCAGACTTTTAATAAGTGTTCCCAGTTAAATACATCTATTAACTGATCACCCATGTATTATGTCTCTAATTAAGTGCATCTATTAATTGTTAACTAACCAAGCATGCATTATAATTGAAAAATCAAAAGTAAGTTTCACCCATATCATAAAATCGTTAAAATTTTAGAATCTAACGATTGAAGTTTCTTAAGCCACGTTTACTCTTGTTACTTTTTTACTCTCTGTTTTCTATTTTGACATTTAATGTCATTTTCTTTTATTTCTTAATTTTGTCCGTATTTTGATGGGTTGTTTTAATTTTTTTATTTTGTGATTTGAAGAGAATATTTCTTTTTAAGCTTTTTGTATGTAATGTGGTGAAAATCTTAAGTGTTGAGTCCAAACATTTTTGTATGATGAAGCTTTGATAGTGTTCTTTTAAAGTACGTTTCGGTAGTATCTTTTTTATTTCACGTGTTATCTTACAGTGTGTTTTTGTTGTTGTGTTAGTCAGAAGTAGAATGTTAGCTGTGTAATATGTTTAATAAAATTTGATAAAAGTTTTTATTGGTTATGGTAGTACATTTTTTTTTACACTAATCCTATTGATGCTTGAATTTTAATACTACTTCCAAGTTTTTACCTTTGATTATATTTCATGAAGCTTCATAGGAGAAAGATGATAGACGTAATAAATCTATTGTTAAATTTGATGAAGCTTCAAAAGAGAAAGATGATAGATGACATAATAAATATATTGTTTCATTCCACAAATTTGTGTTGCCGAGACCAGTAGTTACACTGTTTCCTGTTGTGAAGACAATTGTAAGTTATTCCTTAGTTTTATAATAATTTAAATGTATGGATTATTAATATTCAAATAATGGTTATTAATATGCATAAGTTTTTATTTAGAATATATTAATTAGTAATATGTACCATCTAGGGATGATGATAGGAACCAAGGTATCAAACAAGGGAATTAGCTAAAATCTTATACCAATTTGTATTAATGGAATTGGAGAAATCCAATGGAGAAACAACATATAATCATGGATGTAGATTTCTCCTTACAAATATGGAATAGTCATCAAGGAATATAAAACCACTTATATCTCTTAAACTTTTTTTCTCAAAAATATGTATAACTAATGCAAGATGTTTACCATTACATTAAACTCTCAAATTTAATTTGCTTTTGTTTAAGCATAATACTCTTCCTTCTTTGTGTTAAGGCTTAGATGAAAGCAAATAGATCTGAAGTGAAATGCTTACTCTTCCTTCTTGGTGTTAAGGCTCAGATGAAAGAGGATGGATTTGAAGTGAAATTTGAAGCATGAAATAAATATAGTTAAAAATTCTCAATCCTTTATTTTCTTAACATTGTATAATTTTATTAAAAGTATGTGCTTAATTTTCCTTGTGGTAATAGTTTTGATATCTTGGATTTAGATGTATTGCTAAACTTAAATATTCTGATGAAGTATAATTTTGTGGATTAGTTTCATTTATTTTATATTTTATATAAGATATGTATTTTGAAAACTTGTTATTTATTTAATGTAATGAAATATATTATTTTCAATGAAAATAATGTATATTTTTAATGAAAATAAGCAGGTTCTCCATTGGAGATCAGTCATCGGTTTTTAGAAAAATAAAAATACTTTCGATAATATTGAAATTAAAGAGGTTAAGTGATAATATATTGCATACACATTCTAAATTAAATGCTAAAGTAAACAAATATTTTTAGTTAAATATTTTTAATTAAATCTTAGACTAAAACAATGAAATACTCCAAAAAATTAATAAAATTTAGAAACAAACCAAAATAATATTAAAAATGCAAATAGTGTACGTGGTAATTACTATCTTGTTATGTCAAATAAAAAAGAAAGAGTAAAAAAAAATCAAGAAAACTAAAAATCAACAGGGTTTAGCTAATAACACGTGAGACTTTTCATTGTTATCTTTCAACGAAACGAAGAAACTTAAAAAAAAAAAAAAATTATCACCATTTGTATTCAGAACTTTTCATATCTTTACATACATACAACTTTTCTTACTCAAACATTGAACTTCAAAACTTATTCAAAAAGTGTACTCTATGAAAGAAAAAAATATAATTATTGAACTCATATCACTTACATATACTACCAATTTTATAAGCTTTAACAAGCCAATATGTTGCTCAAAATATCATACTTTATCTCATTAAAAATTAAATAATTAAACGTACAAAGTAAAAAATATTATTATTTTTTTAACGTACAATATTTTTTTTACGTACAAAATTCATTAAATAATAACTACAATATTATAGGCCATGTATAAATGTTATTTTCTATTTTCTAATCAATCAATGATTTATACTTTTAATTCAAAGCATACAAAATTAAACTTATGAACAAAACAAGGAAACAAAAAGAATGTAGTTACAATACATGATATCATTATTCAAATTGAAGAGGTTAACTAAATACTTTGCTGGTTTAGTCACTTAGATATTTTGCACAACATTCCTAAACTAAATGCTAAACTAAAAAAAGATAATTTTAGTTAAATATTCTCAATTAAATCCTAAACCAAAAAAATTCAAATAATCCACAAAAAATGCTATACGTGGTAATCTGCACCTTATTATGTCAAATAAAAAAATAAAAAATAAACTATCTATTTTATATATCTTGAAAGTATTTAGACCTATTTTATATATATTTGAAAGTATTTATATTTGATGAGTTAATCTTTACAAAATATGTTTCAAAATTACAAAAAAAAAAAACCATATTTTCTTGTTTATAAAACAAGTTTTAGAAAATTTTAAAAACATAATTTAACATCCTTTTTATATTTTATGTAATTTGAAAGATAAAACTCTATATTTGATCAAAGATCACTACTTGGAAATATAGTTATGATATCATATGAAGATATGTTATTAGAGTTAAGCTTTTTTTTTTTTTTTTTTTTTTTTTTTTCCTTTCACATAGCTTTTAGGACCTAGAAAAATAAATAAAAAATTATTCAATATTTTATCTAGAAAAGCAAAGAATTTGGTGCTTTGTAATGAAAAATTTAAAAAATGTCCGCAGGTTATGACATGTCTAATATAGTGTTTCATGAACAGGTATAATATTGAATTTAATGTATAGAGAACTTAGATTTGAATGATTACTTTCATTCAATTTGATCATTTAGATTTGAATGGCTACTTTCATTCAATATGATCATTTAGATTTGAATGGTTACTTTCGTTCAATTTGATGATTTAAAGTTTAAAGAGAATGTACATCAAAACACATAAATGCACACTTTTATTCAATAACAGAAATAGAGCTTTTATAGGCCTGTACAACCTGAATTTGACTCTTACAATAGAAATAACAAAATAATAACAATTTAGGCATAAAATAACAACTACCTAGACTAACCAGTCCTATAAACTAGGACTGTTTATTGACCCATTAAAAAATAACTAACATTTACATAGTCTAAAAAATTAGAACAAATAATATAGTAATTAATGTAATTGTTGTTTACTCTTATAATTAATTAGTACAAATTCATTTATTTTTCTTAAATTTATATATGAAACTAAAATTTTAATTATTAGTTGGTTTCAAATTAAAATGAAAAAAAATATTATAAAAGTGATTGAATTAAAATTTTCAAAGAATAATAAAAATAGAAAGTGAATGAAATGAAATATTTTGTATTTTGAAAATAAATTACAACCTATTTAATTTTTATAATAAATTTAAATTTGACAAAATAAATCATAATAATTTTGTAGTTATAATTTTATAATAAAATTGAAATTAGAAAAAAATATAATAAATTATAATATTAATATTTGAATTAATTTTTGTATTTTTTTAGTTTATTAAAAATATAAAAATAAGTAATAACAAAAATGAAATAAAATTGTTGGATTATGAGAATCGAATTCTCAATAGCATAATCTTATTAGAAAATTAAAATATAAATGATGTTAATTAAGAAATTAATTTAGGAAGAGTAAATGGGTCATGCCGAAAGAGCCCTTGTACATTGAGTCCTCTGATTGCATTTCACCATTACTGTCTTCCCCCTCGTGAACACATTTACATTACTGCACAAGAATGTCCCACTTCTCATATTAAAACAGCTCTATTATTTTCTCAATTGAAAAGTGAGATACATAAAGGGATATTCAAAACCCTAAATACAAAAGAGTAAACTAGTAAATTCGGATCAACATATAACAATCTCCACTTTGAGCCGAATTGCACAACTAGAAAATAAACATAAAATTAACTAAAACAAACTCAAAAACAAACTAACAAAAGACTGAAATTGTCTTTGAGCAAAACTTGAACTTTGCAATGGGAAGAGACTTTGTGAGCATATCAACTGGATTCTCTTCGGTGCTAATCTTCTTCACAAGCACATTACCTCCAGAAATCACATCACGCACAAAGTGATACCGTATATCAATGTGCTTAGTCCTTTCATGGAACATCCGGTCATTTGTCAAATGAACGGCACTTTGGTTGTCACAAAATACCATGATAGGATCACCAAGAGAATCAATCTCACCAAGAAATGCCTTGAGCCAAATAGCCTCCTTAATAGCCTCCGTGATTGTCATGTACTCTGCTTCCGTGCTAGAGAGTGCAACAGTGGATTGAAGTGTTGACTTCCAACTAATTGCACACCCTCCAAGAGTAAAAACATAACCCGTCAAAGACCTCCTCTTATCTAAATCACCACCAAAATCCGAATCCACATAACCCGTTAGTATCTCATTTCCTCCAAACTCCAAATGAGCATTAATGGTACCTTTCAAGTAGCGAAAGATCCATTTTACCGCTTCCCAATGTCCTTTTCCAGGACAAGCAAGGTACCTACTCACCACACTAACGGCTTGAGCTATGTCGGGTCTAGTACACACCATTAAGTACATAAGACTCCCAACTGCACTTGAGTATGGAACATTTTCCATATACTTCTTCTCATGTTCGGACTTAGGACTCATAGCAGCTGAAAGCTTGAAATGTGTTGCAAGAGGGGTGGAAACAATCTTGGCTTTCTCCATGCCAAAACGACGGATTACCTTTCCTGCAAACTCCTTTTGTGAGAGAAAGAGTTTTCGATTGGGCCGGTCCCTTGATATTTCCATGCCAAGGATTCTTTTGGCAGCCCCTAAATCTTTCATCTCAAATGCCGAACCAAGTTGCTCTTTCAATCTTACAATTTCTTCCATATTGGAAGCAGCAATCAACATATCATCAACATAGAGCAACAAGTAGATAAATTCTCCGCTACTCAACTTCTTGAAGTAGACACAACTGTCATAATTAGAGCGGGAGAAATTTATACTAACCATGAATGAGTCAAATTTCTTGTACCATTGCCGAGGTGATTGTTTGAGGCCATAGAGTGACTTCTTCAACAAGCATACATGATTCTCCTTTCCCACAACTTCAAAACCCTCTGGTTGCTTCATGTAAATTTGCTTTTCTAAATCACCATGTAAGAAAGCAGTTTTCACATCTAACTGCTCTAACTCCAAATCCTTGATTGCCACCAAAGAGAGCAAAACTCGAATGGAGGTATGCTTGACAACAGGAGAAAATACTTCATTAAAGTCCACACCTTGAACTTGACTATAACCCTTCGCCACAAGTCTTGCCTTATACCGAAGACTTTCTAGTCTTGAACCATCTACCTTCTTCTTGAAAACTCACTTGCAACCCACAATCTTCTTACCACTAGGTCGCTTCACAAGAGTCCAAGTGTGATTTCTTTCCAACGATTGAAGCTCTTCATTCATGGCGGAAACCCAATCCATTGCATTTTTGGAAGAAATAGCTTCTTTGTAAGATGATGGTTCACTATACTCCACCTCTTCGACAGCTGCAAAACAATAAGCAAAATCAGCATATCTCATCGGTTTTCTAATTTCTCTTCTTTCACATTGTCTTGCCAACAAATATGGTTGCTCTTCAACTTCTTGTTCTTCCGCATGAGCATCTTCATATGGTATAGCCTCTTCTTCCTCAGTTTGTTGGACTAGCACCTCAAACTCCACCTTCTTGTCAATCTTCTCATTCTCCATAATGGTCGGCTTGAGCACAACATCCTTGGATTTCAACATAGCCGACTCATCAAAAGTGACATCTCTTGAAATGAGAAATTTAGAAGATGCGGGACACCACACCTTGTATCCCTTCACATTCATGGGATACCCAACAAAAACGCCCTTCTTTGCTCTTGCCTCCAACTTCCCTTCATTTACATGAACATAAGCAGGACAACCAAACACCCTCAAGTTTGAATAATCAGCCGGCTTACCCGACCATACTTCTTCGGGTGTTTTGCACTCTATGGAAGTGTTGGGAGATCGATTCACCAAATAGCACCCCATGCTAATCGCTTCTGCCCAAAACTCCTTGCCAAGACCCGCATTGGAAAGCATGCAACGATTCCTTTCAAGCAATGTACGGTTCATTCTTTCCGCAACTCCATTTTGTTGTGGAGTATTAACCATTATTTTGTGCCTAGCAATTCCTTCGACTCTGCAAAACTCATCAAATTGGTGGTTACAAAATTCTAAACCATTATCAGTCCTCAACCTCTCGATCTTCTTTCCAGTCTGATTTTCCAAGAGTGTCTTCCATTCCTTGAACACTTTAAAGGCCTCATTTTTCTTCTTTAAGAAATAAGCTCAAACCTTTCTTGAAAAATCATCAATGAAAGTAAGCATATAGCAAGAACCATTGCCTTTTGATGGCACACGAGAAGGTCTCCAAAGATCTGAATGGATGTAATCCAACGTTTCCTTGGTGAATAGTCGTTGAGAAGCTCAATCTCTTTTGCTTGCCAAATACACAATGCTCACAAAACTCTAAGCTACTTGTGCATTGACCACACAACAAGCCTCTTTTACTCAAAATGGTCATTCCCCGCTCACTCATATGTCCTAACCTCATATGCCACAACTTCGTAACATCAATATCCGAGGTAGGATTCGAGCTCGCAACAGAGACCGAGCCTGTGACTGTGGACCCTTGTAAGAAATAGAGATTTCCAACTCTCTTTCCTCTCATAATGGTGAGAGCTCCCTTTGAAACACGAAAAACTCTACCATCACTTTGAAACTTACATCCCTTCTCTTCAAGAGACCCTAAAGAAATCAGATTCTTACTCAAATCGGGTATATGTCTCACACCCGTCAACTTTCGTATCTTTCCATCATGGAATTTAATCTTCACAGAGCCCACACCTGCAACCTTGCACAACTGATTATTTCCCATAAGAACCTTTCCACTTGAAGGCTCATATGTCTCAAACCAATCCCTATTTGGAGTCATGTGTTGAGAAGCACCCGAGTCCATAATCCAAGCATTCTCATCATTGACACAATTATCAACCACACAAAGAACATCATATGTGTCATCATCCTTGGCCACATTGACCTCTTCTGAAGCAACACCTCCACGACCCTTTTGTTTATTCTGCAAAATAAAACAATTGGTCTTTATGTGTCCCTTCTTCTTACAATAATTGCATGTAAGATTCTTGTGCTTTGACTTTGACCGACTTCTACTTCCCGTCGGGGTTTTATCCTTAGACCTCCCCCGTTCGGCCACTAAACCAACACCTTGACTTCCTTTATCAACACTGGTCATCTCATTATCCAAGTGCAATTTGGCTTGCAGGTTACCCTTCACATCCTCAAGAGAAATTTTCTCCCTACCGTAAATCATCATGTCCCTAAGCGACTTATATTGTGTAGGCAAAGAACACAACAACAACAAAGCTTGGTCCTCATCCTCTACCTTGACATCTAACTTTCCCAAATCATTCAAGATGGAGGTAAACTCCGCAATATGATCGGAAATAGATGTACCTTCGGCCATATGAAGAGTGTAGAGGCGTAGCTTCAACCGCAACCGATTTGTTAAAGACTTCTTCATATACGTCTCCTCCAACTTCTTCCACAAACCCATAGCGTCGTTTCCGAGAGAACCTCTTGAAGTGTTGCATCACTTAAACACAACTGAATAGTGGAAAGAGCCTTATCATCTATTTCCTTCCACTTCTTATCCATCATTTCCGCATCGACATCTCTACCATAGATGGCATCTTTGATGCCAAGGGTGGACAATATGGCGGCCATCCGCACTTGCCAAAGTGCAAAACTCGTCTTCCCATCAAACCTCTCAATATCAAATTTGGACGACATTTTCTTCCAAATACGGAGTCCCAAACCAACAATCAAACACCGAGACAAATGACAAAATGCGAAAAACCACAACTGTGGCGTCTCGTACGATTACGGTGGTTGGAGGAGTGCGGCTGCGGAGGCGTGCGTACGGACTAGGCAGCGGAGATGGTGCCGACGGTGGCTGGGCAGCGGAGGCGGGGGCTGCTGGGCAGCGAAGACGGCGGTGCGGACTGGGCATCGGTGATGGCTGTGAAGTTGAAGGGTTTTGACCTAAACCTAGAGCTCTGATACCACTTGTTGGGTAATTCGAGGGGGTAAACACTGGGGAGACAAACAAGAATGAGAACTGAGCCAACCCATATAAGAGAATGACACCACCTTCAACCCAAAACTTTAAGGCATTGGGTTTGTGGGTCTTCTTTCTTATATGTTGCTCAACTTTCTCATTCCTACTCAATGTGGGACTTAGATTCACACTTGGATACCTAACAAATCTCCCCCTCAAGTGAGAGTCCCTTCCACATTGGTACACTCCTCCTCCAGCGGAAGCATTTTTCAAATACGAGTACCTTAATCACAAACAACCCTCACTTGTACCGCCGTTTACACACTTAAACAGGACACGCTTCCCCGAAACCTTCGTTAGGAAGACTTTCGATACAGGGTCAAACTGTACTCGTATGAGCCGGGTCACAGCCACGAACCTTCAGCTCTGATACCAGTTTGTTAAAACGGCTCTATTATTTTCTCAATTGAAAAGTGAGATACATAAAGGGGATATTCAAAACCCTAAATACAAAAGGGTAAACTAGTAAATTCGGATCAACATATAACACATACCCTTGATAGAAAGTTTACTTTCGTATAGCGAGGTGTTGTGTGTTTAGATTGTGAATCGTTAAATGAATTATGTTCCAATATAAGCTTAATTAATTAAAATATGTTATAGTTTTTCTAGGGTTTAAGTATGTTTACATTCTTGCAAATACGGTGATTTTAAATTTTATTCACTTGTTAAATGTATAGTTTAGTCTATTAGTTAAAATGTATAATTTAGTATATGTGTATGTAGCGAATGTTAATATGAAAATATTAAATCGATTCATAATCAACTATTACTGACTTGGTTTTATAGATTATGTAAATATTTTTATAGGACTGCACTAGATTTAAAGTTATTGAGGAAATACCTGCAGAAGATATTTTGATGCTTAAGTCAGTATTAGACTATCGGAAGTTTCAGTATAGTTTACTATTTATACAAGCATATGTGATGATTATTTACTTACTTTATGTCAGGAGGAAAATGTATGATTTTTTGTCAGAGATACAATCATTACTTTTTTTCTCGTGTTAGTAAAAAGGTGTAAGTTTTGCTCAACCTTTTTTCTGTCAGATAGAGAAGGCGTAAGGTTTAATCAATTTTCTTTCTGTCAGGCGTAATATTACTTCAAAAGTTGTTCCTTTGTCAAAGGTCTGGCGCTTTTGTCAGTCGTAACATTTATCTCAGAAGTTGTTCTTTTATTAGAGGTTCGGTGTTAGTTTCCATGTTAATTAATGAAATACATGAGAGTGTCAGACAACATATCAGCTTAAATGACTGGTAACTTGACCGAGGCTGTATTTTTGTTGGCCAACGAGTATGGTCGTAGAGTTGATATGCTTACATAGAATTAAATTTGATAGATGATACCATGATAGAACTATACGAATTAGAAAGGGTATTACTTATCATATCCATGAAAGAAATTGATGAGTCAATTATGAATAAGTCAAAAGTATCCATCATTTCTTCTTCAATACCCATGTTTCTTACTATATTGTTATCCTCCATGTGATTTATTTGTCTGATTATATCCTCTTCATTCCCTACATACGTAGAGCCTCTATCTTTCCCTATATATCCTCGTCACTATTATTTCTTAACTAAGAAAGTCCATTACAATTACGAATAATTATGTCACCCTTATAGTTTTGGGCAAAGTGATTATTAACCTGATATTATTTCTCTGTATAGACGTGTCGTGGCTGACCGGATTGCATGCCCTACGCCCTTTCTCTTCCACCCTTGAGCTTAGTTCCCCGATTAAAAGCTTCTTTCTACTGAGTAAGACGTTTGGACTGGTGCTGGTTAAATTGACAGCTTCATATCTTTACCATTGCCACCCTGTGATTGTGAGACACAATAATTTTCAAGTTACTTAAGAATGCAGTAATTTTCTTCTACTGCCTCTCAAAACCCATAACTCATATTCTATATTATCAAAAACTGGTGGTGAACTTAGTGTCTATGTATCTTTCTTCGTTAATGTTTTTCTCAACTCACCAACCTTTCGAACCTTTCGAAGACAAAGGTATTGGTACCAATTTATTATAAAATAACACTTAATAAATTAAAAGTAGAAGACATAAAATATTATTACAAGAAAAATTGATTTTAAAAACTAATTTATTAGTCTCTAAAATGATAAAATTAGTCACTAGCTTACACTAGTAGTGTAAAAAAAATGACCTTTAATATCGGTTCTGGACACATAACATCAGTTATGCAACTAACGTAATATATACATCACTACTTGGTTGAAAATAGAAATCGACATCATATACCTAACTAAACTAGCTTAAGAGGTGAATACTACGTCGGTTATAACCTACAACCGACATAGTAGAGGACTTTTTATATCGGTTATAAGCTACAACTGACATAAAAAGTTCTCTATTACGTCGGTCGTATACAACCAACGTAAAAAGTTATTTTTTAAAAAAAGATAATGGGTTTATAAATTTCTAATCGATATAAGAAAACATGACAACAAAATTTAGAATTTTCTAACAACTATAGATATATGAAATAACCAAAAAATAAAAAAGAAACCCTAGACGATGGAATTTTCGGAGGCCCAACCGACTTTGACTATTGGCCACCAAATTCGTTATCCCATTTCGAGCAACTTTCATTTTTGGAGCGTCTCAATCCGAGCTCTTTATCAAAAATTATGGCAGTTTGAAGTTTTTTCATCCTAAATTTTTGAAACCCTAAATCTATGATAAACCTATACAATGTAAGAACTCCACCATCAAATATATACTAAATCAAGATGCTGATAAAAAAATTACGTGAAAAATAAATTTCTAATTATTTTTAATGAATTTTACAAAATTACTAACCTTTTGCAAAAAGAAGAGGCAACGAGTGTCGAACCAAGCATTCAACCGAGACAACCATGAAGCTTGCGCACACCAAACAAAGGTGGAGGAAGCCAAAAATGGAGCCAAACAAACCCTAGCAAAACTAGTGAACAACAAAGATGCAAATGAAAACTAGTGAGAATATAAAAGCGGTACCACGCGAAGGCTGAGACAAAAAGGTAGCAAAGCTGAGGAGACAACAAGGTTGAGGAAAGGGTGAAGGAGAAAAAAACGTAAGAGAAATGTAAGTGTAAGAAAAACTTGATACCCAAGAGTTAATATCTCTCTTGAAATCCCTAATTTTAACTCGAGAGACATACTACATCGGTTTAGAGCTCCCAACTGACGTAGTATCTGACTAGATTTTACCAAATTTTCTTCAAAATTCACTCGCGCACTAAGAGGAGGATATTATGTCGGTTGGAAAGTCCTAACCGACGTAATATGGCCTACATACTACGTTGGTTGGCACCTCCCAACCGACGTAGCATCTTCAATGCCATTACAAACTTTTCAAATTTTGAATTTTTAATTTTTTCAGTCTTTTATATGTCGGTTATGAGTGCAACCGATGTAGAATATGACGTATTACGTCTGGTTTGAGTTAACCTACGTAATATCTCTTCAAATATTTACAAAAATGCTACCGTATTTTTCTTTACATCAGTTCCGTGTTAACTGATCTATTATCCTAAAGTAGAATACGATTTTTGTACTAGTGTTAATTAGAAACTAATTTAGAATTTAATAGTATAAACAACTAAAATATTGATAATTAATGTTAGATACTAATTATCTTAACTTAATTAGTTATTAAGTTCAATTATTCATTTCATTTTGTAATTATTTAGCAATCAAAACTTAATTTGATGGTTATTTCGATGATAATTAGAAATTATTTTATTGGGTAGTTAAAATTAGTGACTAAATATATTTTTTTATAATGTTAAAAAAGAATAATATATTATATTAATTTTCTATTATGAAAACATATCGTACATAAATTATAAATCCTTATATATGATATTTCTAAACATAAATATTAGTGAATTATGATAATTTTCAAGCGCTAAAGTATTTAAATAACTGAATACAAAAATAAACTGAATAAAAAATATCTGTATTGATGTTAGTCTGAGCATAGTTTTTAATGGTAGTGATTGAATCATGGTGATACTAACAGCTAATGCAGATTATTGAAACAGACATAATGGAAGCAGTGGTTAAGATGTTGTCCAAGGAATATAATTAAAGTGAAGGAAGGAGTGGGTAGTGAACAACACCTTTTAATGAAAAAGGTCTCTTAAATTGGACAATAGCAGCTACATCTCATTACTCTCTGCATGTGTTATCTTTGAATATGTAAGGTAGAAATTTTTTATTGTAGGACATTGGCTGATATTATTAGGTTTATTCATTATTATATTTTCTGTGCGTGGTTCAGCTGTGAAACACCCAAATATGTCTGTATATATTGTTATATTATATATATATGGGCCATTTCAATACCTTAGAAAAAGAAAGAAAATATCTAATCACTTTTCATGCAAAATTCGCAATCCATATAAATACTATTATATTCCCGTAAAATAAATAAAGACCTTCTCCAAAACACGTGAAACAAAAGGTGTCTAATCCAAAAACTCATTAAATCCACTTTTAAAATGGATTCCGTGAAAACGGATTCAAGAAGACATTTTAAATTAGTTGTATAAACAATTGTTTAAAATGTCGGCATTTTAAATAAATTTATAAAAATATTAACATTTATTTACTAGAAAGATAATATTTAAAAAATATTATTAAAATCTTTTAGTAATATTTTTTAATAAAAAAGTAAATTTACAAAAATGTTACTAAAATTTTTTAGTAACGTTTTATTTGTCATTAGAAATATTTATAAAAATGTTACTAAATATTTTTTGTAATTTTATTTAATAAAAGTAACACTTTAAAAATATACTAAAATCTTTTAGTAATATTTTTTAATAAAAAAATAACATCAAGTTTTAGTAGTTTTTTTTTAATAAAGAGACAATATTTTAAATTTATTACTAAAAAGTAGGTAGTTACATTTTTTTTAATAAAAGTAATATCTAAATGGTTCTATTAACGTTCATTTAATAAAAAGATATTTACTTTTTGTCCTATTTCTTTTAAATAATAAAGCATGTCAATATTATTTCCCCACAATATATGTTGTTTTTATTACACTTGATTATAATTATGTAAAAAACTAATTATGATCATGAATTATCAAATAAAGTCAAAATTAATCTTTATACGTCATAATTCAGCTTAAGCCTGCACTTTAAACAAAAATCAATAAATTAAACAAATCATTGTACATAAAGTATAAGAAGTTATATTGTCAGAACACAAAACAAAAACAAAATACAAGTTGGTGTTGTAGTTAATATTCTTAAAATGTCGAAACTTAAGTTGATATGTAGCTTTCTAGTTGAAGTCTTGTCTTTTCTGGTTGGAACATTGTCCTGAACTCAACAAGTAATATAATTAATTAGTAGATAACAAGTACAGAATAATGCCAAACAAGTTAGAGCTAAATTTGAACAAAGATATATTTGTATAATTTCATTAGTAATTTTTTTCCGACCAATAATAAAAGTCTTGCTAATTTTCATAATAATAATAATTATTATTATTATTGAGAAACAAATGAATTGAATAAAATCTCAATTATGTGTTCATAGTTATTCCCTTCTCACTATCTTAAGTATCATCAACAAACTTCCGAATATCTTTGTTTTTAACTTGGCATTTCTGTAACAAACATATCCACTTTTCTCGCCTGCAACCAAATTGTATTGAGATAGTTCATCATCCACCATTATCACACCAATAAAATTTATTAAATATTTGACAAAAATATTAGCAAACTAATCAAAATCTTCAACATCTAATTTACACAACTGAAATTTAGAAAATAAATCATATTAATAGCACATAATACTTAGAAATCAACTTGAGTAGTTTTAACTTCAAAATGCAAAAGATTAAGATTCCAAACTTTTATATAAAATATTTAACCAAAAATCGACATGTAAATCAAAATCGCATAATAGTAATATACCTTATGATCTAATTTAAACAATCCAAAAACTAAATTCATTTAAATACACCTAGTTTGTATTATTTTAACTTTAAAGATCAAAATAGAAAAACAGTGAAAAATATTAGGATGCTCGCAACTGTTTCTTTGAATAAAACAAAAAACAGTGGAAGATATCAGAGAAACTGAATAAAAATCAGTGAAAAGAAAAATTACACTGTTGGACTATAACATGCACAACCCCTTCCACATGATAACCAACTAACATTTTGTCTATACTGTATGATTTTAGTAAGTGACTGCCCATTTTGGAATCTTACATGATGTGTGTCTCCAAAGAGAATCATAGCATATCTGAGGTGATTTCCATGGACAGGGTTTCATGATTTAGCCCCACCACAGTGAAAAATGGGGGCACAAAGTGTAAATTAAAAAAAAAAAAAAGTTGCTCAACATAAAATGTTCTACAGATAAATTTATATGTGTGCATTTGTGTTTATTTTATACGTATGAGTAGTAGTATCAAGTGGGTATGTATGGTATAAGGCTATATAAACAAAGTGCTGACCATAACCTACTAGCAAGCACTAATGATCTCTTTCAACCCTTATATATATATACTTATACTTACACAACACTTATACTTACACAGTCCTATAGTGACTTTCTTCTCCCTCATTATAACTTAATCCAAAAAAATTGAAATTAGAAATTGTTCAACTTCACATATTAGAAAAACTTACACTTATCTATTTCTTGTTAGATTTCTCGTCCTTCAATTAATTCAAGTTAGTTTCATTTTCAAAATGAACTTCGGGTTTATGTTATCTTTTTTTTATTTGTTTTCCTTGAACAATACTGACTTCTCTACTTATATTAGATGGAATTCACTAATAAATAATTAAAATAATAATATAAAAGAAAATAAACAAATTACCTATGTAAAATACACCAAAAAATAAATAATTCTTATGAATGAAAACTATAATGTGATAAAGATTACATAATAACCTTTCATTTAACATATTGACAAGTAATTTTTTATTTTTTTTAGTTTGACTACTGTATTGAAATATAGCTTTTTTTCCTGATTCAAATGTTATAAATAAGATACTTAACTAATATTAAATTATTTAAAATAAAAGGAAATTATATTTACTTTAGTCATATACTTTCTTGCTTTAAAAGCCTTTTTATGAACATATTTTTTAAAAAAATTAATTAATAAGTGGGTTGAAATAATTAAAATTTACGAATTTCACTTACTCTTTCAAAATTTTATGAATCAATATATACTTCTTTACTATTGTTTTCAAATCATTGTATGTAATAATGATCATTATAGCCAATAAACCAAAATAACAAAAGTTGAAACGTACTTTAAAGAACAAAAATTTACAAAAACAGTTCAAAAAGCATTGGATGGATATTTGTGATCTTCTGATTTCTTGGATAAAAAAAAAGTAGTAAAATATGTTCCAAAATAAAATTAACAAAATTAGTTACTAAATAATATAAAAACAAAATAAAAAAATGTTACGTGACTTTACCTCTTAGTCAACTTAATGTTAGTTTTCTCTTTTTTTTTTTTCCTACGTGGTTCACCAATTCATCGTAAATAAGATATGGATATAAATATATTTTAGATTTATCCGTTCAAAACTTTAACTTTAATATTATAAATGGATAGGAGGTATATGATTTGATATTGGATATATTAATTTATAATTTTAAATTGTATTTTGAGTTTAAGATTATATTTATGTATTTAAAGTTTAAGTTTTAATATAAATATATTATATTAATTTTTGAAATTATTTAGATGTTATTTAAAATTACTATTATTTGATATACATGTTAATATGATATTTAAAATTATTATATATAAACACATGTCATAGTTTAAACTTAGTAATCAAAGTTTAACTTGTTTTCTGAATTCATTTTTAGTTTTTTTTTAAGTTATTAATTCTTTAAAAATAATTACTTCAACCTCTAAAAACAATTTGTTTATATATATATATATATATATATATATATATATATATATATATATTCAATTTTAACCTTGATCTCTATTATTTTAAGATTTCATTTCGTGTTTTGATATATAATTTATTTGTTAAAAATTTAAGTATTAGTCGAAAGTTTCATAATATAAAGATGATTGATTTAAAGAAAAAAACAAACTTAAAAAAATTAATTTTTAAAATTTGGTTTCAAAGTGATTTTACAGTTTTGAATATGGATTAATTTTAAGTTATTAGTGGTGAACCTTCTTAATATCTTTAAGCATGTTTCATTAAGGTAAAAATCCAAAAATAACTAAAGTAAGTGAAGAAGTTTTTCGTCTATAGAGAAATCTCAAGAGTAATATTAGGATCAAATTTATCTTAATAATCGGTTCAAATACAAACTTAAATAGAGATTTCAATATATATATATATATATATATATATATATATATATATATATATATATATATATATTTTTTAT
>Ga0209489_104910_pt1 | contig 23994 bp, 13 predicted proteins | sample SiratrowhiteBW_FD_187527 | JGI IMG/M metagenome (GOLD analysis project Ga0209489, IMG submission 187527) | Root nodule microbial communities of legume samples collected from California, USA - Siratro white BW (SPAdes) (version 2) | ecosystem: Host-associated > Plants > Roots > Nodule | place...
TTTTTTTTTTTTTTTTTTGCGTATGGTATTAAGTTTTTAACTCTGACCTATTTTATCACGTAATTTTTTAATTATATTTTTTTATAAACTTTTTGTGATCATGTTAGTGATAAAAGTATGCTATCTACTAAAAAATTATGATAAAATAATGTTGTTTTATATTGTTACAAATGCTAAAAAAAAGTTAAAAAGATAGGGTGTGAAAAGGTGGAAGAACAAAACTGAAAATGATGTAATAAAATTGGTGAAATGAAGAAACATCCTTTTATGTAGAGTAAATGGCAGTGATAATAGGTTGTGGGAAGAAGAAAAGGAAAGTAAGGACAGAGAAGGACACATGCAGACATGTGAATTTCTTGTTTGTTTAGGGCGACGCAGACGAGTGGATTTGACGTTGGAAGGACACACTATGGACCCTCTTTTCTTTCGGAGGAATCTCAATTTTCAGACATGAGGTGACCCCAACTACCCCTTCTTTTTGCATAAACTTTCTCTCGCGTTTGGATCATCTCATGAGGATGTAATGAAGGTATTAGAGAAGAAAAATCGAGGTATACAAACATAACAGTTTTCATTATTCATTCTTCTTAATAATTCAACAATTTCATGAAATAAAACACTCAAAATTTATATAATATATGGAACTATATTGTTAAACATGCAATCACTTTAAACTAATTTAAACATGTTTAAATAAGTAGGAAAATTTAGATCATTTCGCTTACCTTAAATGATATTCTACAATAAAATATATATTTCTTTCCGGTCTCGATTTATTTAAGTTGTGATATATTATTCAAAATATTTGTCTTTTTTGTTTGAGTTGTGGTTTTTTTTTTTTTTTTCAAATTTTTTTTTTTTTTTAATTTTTTTTTTTTTTTTTTTGTCAAAGTTATATCTACTCTCAACTTTTGATTCATATTGTTTGAGTGAGGAGTTTTGGCTTCATCAAGAACTCCATCAATAAAAAATATAAGGTGAATTTAAGAAGATAATGATGACTTCAAAACATGTAACAAATGTTATTTTTTTAAAGAAATATTTGTCTTCTACATTGCATGAGACAACAAATTTGTTTCTAGATACGATGAAGTTTCTTGTTTGCACTTTTTTGTTTGAACAATGAAGAATAAAATAATATGAGCACTTTAGGAGTGTTCCAATCCTATTACAAAATAATCCTACTACAAGCCTTTTGCTTGATAATACCTCCAATACCCAAAGAAAAAATCACTACGACCAAGCTGTATGATCACTCTAAATGGTCGAGCTCCAAACCCGACCTCTCGAGACAAACAAGAGATTGTCAAGCTCCAAAGCTGAAGTCACCTAAGCCGATCTCCAAAAGGCTGAGCTCCAAAACCCAAGACTAGATGGTCGAGCTCTAAAATAAGTCGAGTTGTGAAATAAGTGGAACTCACCAGTTTGTAATTGCAATAGTGAAAATAGTATACAAGTTTTTCTGATTATTCTTGAGTTGTTCGTATATGAAATATATAAACAAAACATTCAAACCTATAAGAAACGATTTAAAACTTCCAAAAAAGACTGATTAACTGCTTTGGAAACCATCATCAAAAACTAATTAATCGTATTTGATGACATGACACGTAAGACTTTTAACATTTAAAAATGTTTAAAAATCCCCTACCATTTTTAACATGTTAAGTGCATATCAATAATCCAAGAACAACTCAAACATTATATGCGTAAATAATGGTATCTTGCAATTTGAACCATTAAATAGTAAAAAGTTCACTACATCATATCAGAATTACATGGTAGAAAATCTTTTAACCAAAATTCTATTTGATATGTAGCATAAACAATTCACTCATACAACTTACATCAAAATCTTATTTTAGAATATCTGACACATTCAACATGGCCCTTGTATCTCGTATCTTTCATGAATATTTTAACTCCATGAAGCGGTCACACTTCACATTCACATAGGTGGTCTTCATTCTATACCCCCACAATTTCAACACTTTTAGAAAATCATTAAGAGATTAACTCAACCTCCTCATTTGACAAGCGAATACAAAGCACTAAGAGCCTTTGGATGATAATTAATTGTAGTGTTTACAATCAGTCTGACGACGTACTTTGACTACATTGAACTCAAGACTTAGCGTAATGTCAAACATGAGTTGAGTTTCCATCATTGATGATTTTCAATCATGAGTTTGAATCTCATTCCCCTTGATGTTTTATTCACCAAGTCTCTTGGTAATCCTTCAGTGAAAGGATTTGCCAAGTTTTGACTAGATTTTACATGATCAATTATAATAACTCCATTGATTATAATTCTCTAGCACAACTGTGTCTCGATCTAGAGTAAAATGATTAAGGATCATTTCTAGTTCACGAAATTGTTCCATCACAGGCCTTTCATCAACCATTTAAAAAAAATATATATTGAAATGTGAAACAAGAAATTTCTTACTGGTTGCATCTTCTTTCATGTACCTCATTTTCATTTTTTCCCACAACTCCTTGGCAAACTTCACACTATAGTATAGGTCAAACAATGAGTCATTCATTGCATTCAAAATATGTCTCTTACATGTGTAGTCATCAATTTCTCACTTCTGCCTCCTCCTTAGTTGATTAATGGTTTCATTTTTAGATTCATCTGAACTTGGTGTGTTTATAACATACACCAAATGAAGCAAAGTCTGTAGAAAATGAACTCGTTTCTGCCATCTCAGGAAGTGTTCCCCATCAAAACGATCCAATTTGACGATGTTAGTAGCCATATCCTTGGTTGAAGCCATCATATAATATTTCTTTATATTGTTAATTCAAGAGGATAATGATGACTTCAAAACGTGTAATAAATATCACTTTTCTAAAGAAATATTTGTCCTATATATACTACATGAGTCAACAATTTTCTTCAGGATACAATGAAGTTTTCTATTTGCACTTGCACTAGTGAAAACAGTTATACAAGTTTTTCTAATTATTTTATTCTTGAGTTGTTTGTATATGAAATATAAAAAAAAAAATTCAAACCTTTAAGAAATGGTTTAAAACTTCCAAAAATTGATTAACTGCTTTGGAAACCATCAAAAACTAATTAACTGTATTTGATGACATGACACATTAAACTTTTAACATTTCAAAATGTTTAACATATAACATATTCAAATTTGATACATAAATAAGTTTTTATCATTTATAATCCTAGTAACATGTTTTAAACACTATAGAGAGACTATTTTTGTGCTAGGAATTGTATCCATTCAAACTAGTTATGATTTATCAATATTTACATGTAATGCAAAAATAGTATATTACATTGATCAACCAAAACTAATATTCTAAATTGATAGAAATACCAATCCACATCATTTTAGTCAATTCAACCATTCTAACAAGCTTAAAATACATATTTAAACTAGAAAACCATTTTCAAAAATAACTAATAATGCTCAATTTGGAATTTCTAAACAGTTGTGAAGTTCAATAACCTATGAAATCGTCAACATTCGCCAAATTTCATTTCAATACACAATATTTCATTTCAAATTCAAATATAGAACATTTGTATTAAAATTGAAACAACATTTTTATATTTAGAACCAATTTATTGGTTGGTGTTATAATTGAATTTGGAATTACCATTTATAATGGATTTGGATACGTAATTACAATTGAAATTGATATTAAATTTGGATTTAGAATTACATTGGATCTGGAATTATAATTATATAGGCAGGTTTCAAATTTACAAATAAATTGGAATAGTTATTAAAATGAACACCACTATTTTTGTTCATCACCCAGACACTACCAATTTTTTCTACATCCACTTAATATCAGCTTGATCGACTCAAAATTCAACTTTTTTTAAAATTCTTTTTATAACGTTAGCCTGACTAACACTATAATTAAATTATTAAATAATAATCATTTAGTTTACGTCCATTAAGTCAACACTAATAACGTCTGCTCAATATATTTATGCAAGACTTCATAAAATTTACATATAGAACAACAACCTTTTAGCTAATGCAAGATAGAAGTTAATCACACTTTAAGGTCGACTTACTGAACAATGATATAAAATCATGTATTCTTATATCGAACTTTGTCAACTATCTTATTGGATGTGGTTCATCAACATTAAATAAAGAACTTTGAATGGTCTAATTATTAGATTAGATCTTTTGAGTTGTGAATAAAAAGATGATTAAAAATAAAGATTTCATTGAATATAGTTAGTCAAATTATTCAACAAGTAGTCATCGTGAATGAAGTAAATACCACACAGTATTGATAAATAAGAAAATAAAAATCTTTCTTTTATTCTTTTTCCTGATAAGCTGCTGCTTGTGCTGTACTTGAGTACAAGGCAGGAGTCTTTACAAAAGCAATAGGGAATTAATGGCCATCTTTTCATGTGGCAAAACTTCCTTTCTTTAGACAAAGTGTGTTTCTATGCACTTCCAACCACAGTAAAAAGGTAGAGAAAAAAGAGCATGATCATGAATGAATAGCATAAACTGATATCTTCTTGTACGTGGAACTTTAACAAGAATGACATAACCAGTAACAACTTTTTTTTGGCTCCCTACCTTCCTCTTTCTTTCGTAACTTGTCTTATTACCACCAACACTTATCAACAAACCCTAACAACATTCAGAGGCTTTCCTTTCCAATACTTTGGACTTAATCTTCACACCCCTTTTCACATTGTTCCTCAAATCAGCTAGGGACAACTTCAACTAATTGCCAAGAGAGGGTGAACTAGGGGAATATTTTTTTGGCACCATTTACCCTAAACACTCCATTCAACAATGTTAACTTGTCTGTATGATAATGGCAAAGACAGTGTAAAATTATGTACGTTTTTTAACATAGATTCAACTTATCATGTTTGTATCTTCTTACACGTGATTCATGTTTATGCAATTATGCTTATGGAAATTCATGGCAGATATAAAGTATTTGTTTATGAGGGTACTGCACTTTATTTTAAGACGGCTTGTTAGATAAGAGACGAGACGTGTAGAACAAAACATGAAGCATGCATGCTTAATTACCCAAGAAGTAAAGAACGATTTGTTTTATTAATTAGTTATATAGTCTTACAAATTCGTAGCTTTTTGTTTGTGAAGGGTCTTGGAGAATCTAGTGCCAGAAATTAGGAAACTGCTTTAACAATTATTAAATAGGTTAATTACCTAAATGCTTGTTCCAAAATTCGAGCTTTTTCTCAAAGGATTGTTTATAAAAGTATTTCTCTGTCACAAATGCACAAATCCATGAGATCCATTGAATAAGAAGTCATTATCATTGTAGGATTTAAGTTAACTAGCTTTTTGTAAAAGGTAAAATAACACTTCTAAAGATGGACATTAACTTTATGATTAGTTAGAGATTTAGACAAACTAAAGAGTAAAACTCAAAATTCAAGAATCTATCCAATAATAATATAATGAGAACAATGACTCCAAAACTATTATAACATTTGCTTCAAATTTATTGATATTTTAGAATCCTTTTAAACAATTATCGATGTGTATTTTAACTGGTCTTTCAACTTATCTTTTAAGTTTCTCATAATCTTATACCTATATCTAATTTTATATATAAATTTTATTATATCATAATCTTTCAACTGTATCTAATTTTTTGTAATATATCAGAATCTTATAACTATATCTGATTTTTGTATATAAATTGTATGCTCTTATACTTCATTTCTAATATATATATATATATATACCTAAATAAATATTGATGTTTCATAAATTCAAAATATTATTAATCGTTGTCTCGTATGTATTCCTATCTAACCATTCATAATACAAATTAATTTGTCACATGAGATAAGATATTAAAGAAAGAAATTTCAGCTCAAATACAGTAATAACTAATTTGTAGGTTGCTCAAATCCTAAGTTTTTATTATTTTATCTTTATTTCTCTTCCTCTTAGTGTAAACACCCATCTTAGCATATGTTATAAAAAGTTGTAGTGGAAGGTGCTACTCGAAGTCATTTCAATATTTAAATATCAAATAATTGATATTGTATATCTTCATTTCTTGCAATTTTTTTCTCTCTTTTTAATATAAACATTTTAAAAATATTCTAGAAAAAAAAACAGATACTGCCCCATTTTTACTGTGCAAAAATCATTTTCATATCACGAGTTATTTAAAAGTTGGGAGGTTTGTGAAGGTAGAATATAAGCAACTATCATTATTCAATACTCACATTAGTGAAAGAAAAATGCCACAGTTACAGCAAATTTTGGCAAAACTTTTCGTAACTCCTTTTTTTCTCACTATATATGCAACACATCGTGCATTTTATCTTTCTTTTCTTTGTTTATTTCCTCTCTTAAATTGTAAAATTGATCGTAAATCAGCTATACGAATTACAATCGGCAAAAGATAGTGCTCACTTTAGAATATTTAGACCCACAAGTTCATACGGTTATAGATTTGATGAGAAATTTTAATAACATTCAACCTTTTGAACACATTTATTATTAGTTGAACACTATAAAAAAAATAACATTTTGTAAGTCTTACTTTTATTTAATAAAACAATACACATAACAGTATAAATAAATATTAAACATTAACAAAATATGTTTGACAAAATATGTTTGATAGCATATTACGACCACTCATGCTGAAGTGCATATTTAAGTCCAACTAGCCCAATATGAGACTGCTTCTTCCTGCAGCCCTAAGGTTTAGACACCTCCAAATTTTTCAAAAAATTCTAAATTGTTATGTTTACAAAGACAGTTTTACCTGTATGTGCGTTAAAATAATGAAACAGTGACAGAGAAAAGTGTGTGAGGTCCATTGCAACTGTGTTCTCTGAGAGTAGGGACATTGAACGGCGGTGGTGTATCATTGGTGACGTGTGTCATCGACGACGAAGCAGTGGTTGAGCAGCGGTAGAGCATCGATGGTCCAGTGGTAGTAGCATAGAACAGTTGCAAAGTGGATTGTTCTGAAACTGTCATCCGGATCTAGCGAATAATTCCAGAACAGCCCATTCTGCAACTATTTTTTTGGTTGACAATGAGTTATGGTATGGGTTGTTCCAAAACTATCATCCGGATCTGGAAAACAGTTTCGGAACAACCCATTCCGTAACTCATTATCAACAAAAATCAAAAACCCACATGACACTCCCAAATCCCAGAAACCACCTAAATCAACCACAAAACATTCAATAAAGCATCCTTACTTCAAATGGTTGATAAGTATGTAAACGGTGGTGATCGATAGAAGTAAACCAATGAAAACAACAAACGAAATCAGTGGATGTGATGGTAGAGTAGTGGAGGTGATGGTATAGTGGAGGTGAATTGGAAAATTATAATAAGACTTTAGGATCCTGAGAGATAATTTTGTCTGTACAGGAATACTTTAGACAAAAAGTTTGAAAGTGTCTCAATAAATGTTTAGAGATGCAAGAAGAAGCAGTCAATATGGCATTGTTCTATTTGGACTTCAATTTGAATTTAGTAGAATGCTTCATAAACAAGTTTGAGTTTATGGGCAAACAGTTGCCGAAAAGAGTGAATTCAACATTTTCATATTTACATCACTAAGCATTTAGAGAATGTGGAACTACAAGCTTTCAGTCAAAATAAGCTGAGATAACGAACTATGTTCAAAGATTTTAGATATCACCTTACTCTCTCACAGAAAACACTTAACATAATGCCTGTGAAGTAGAATTGCTTAAGCACCAATATTACAACGATATATAGCTCATCCAGACATGTGAATACGCAAGGTCATTTCCTTGTTACTACGCTTTGTCCAGCCTAAGCAAGCTTATTTAGTCTTCCCATAACTCACCTAATCATTATACGAACCACAAAATTCAACCATTTGTAATAACAATTATTCACTATCTGAAACTTGAAATCTTTGTTTATGGTTTAGAAGAGTCATGAGTGTGTCCTTGAATTACGGCCCAAAGCCTTTCAACCCCACAACGACCGAGAAATTCGGGTTGGTATTTTGTTCACTATTAGGTAACATGGCTCTTCCTCCGTCTTCATGCATTTCCATAGAAGTGCGTAAAAAGTCTAAAATGTCTTCTTTTAGATTTTTGAATTATAAAAATTGAAATATGTTAGGATGGTACAATTAGATTGCATTTCTAAATTATATAATTTAAAAAAAAATCTTATTTTGAATTGTAAAATATAAAATATATTTCAAATCTCACTGTCAAGAAATATATTTTAAATTTTATAATTTAAAATATACGTTCTCAAATTTAAAAATATATTTTAAATTATATAATTTAAAATCTGTTTTGAAATTATATAATTCAAAATAAATTTCTAAATTGTTAAAATCTAAAATCTATTTCTAGATTGTAGAATGTAAAATCCAATATACATTTATAAATTTTGCATTTCAAAATATAATTATGAATAAATTCCGAATGCATTTACAAATTATATAATCTATTATACATACCAGAATACAATTAGAAACCATGTAATCCAATCTAAAATAAAGTTTCCACCCGACCCAAATATAGTGTAAGCCTTTGCTAAAAGAAATTACCGGTAACGTTGATGTTAGAAGGATAAACGATAGCTGTAAAGGCCAAAGGAAACCTCTTCGAATTTGAAGGGCATCCTCATACCTGCGTTGCTAGAAGTAAGGACGTAATATTACGTCGTCTAAGATTTGTTCTTAACAAATTAACAGTAAAAGAAAAATGTCATATTTATAATCAATATTAACAATAAATGAAAACGTTGTAACCATACATCTTGATCAAGCAAAAACAACATAAATCAAAGTTGGTTTGCACATATGTTACAGCTGTATCCGACAGGGATAAAGATGCGGCTCAAAAGAAATATATAGACGTGGAAAATTTAAAATGTAGTAGGGTAAGAGCTTTCTTCATTAGGGCTTCCGGAATAATGTTGAACAAATTTGCTAATCTCTACCATGACTTTTAAACTAATTCTCCTATTGATTGTAACTAAATTATTCACCGTCAACATGTGAACACAAAGACTAATGTACATCAATACTGGTTACCGTATTCTCAACCAATTTGTAAGGCAGGCAGTTTTCTTCTATCCCATATCGGAACTATAGGAAGGGAGCAAAAAGATAAATTAAACTGTGTTTTCCTTAGCTCAATATCTTAACTCAATAAAATAGCAGACAATATCTCTCCCATGGTCTTCTCAGGCATGTTACCTTCATTAATCTCCTCCATGGACTCGAGAACGGCAGCGTCTAATACTAGCTTTCTTTTTGCAATCTCATACACATTTTCATCAACTGTTCCCTTGGTCACTAGCCTTCAATGGAAAATGTCACAAGAAAATAGTCACCAACACATTCAAACAGTTTCAAATTATAAGGCTTGGACTAACAAAAAGAAAAACACAGGATTTAGCATTTTTACGAATGTTAATGCGAGTGAAGGAAGATAATAGGTAAATACCGATATATGGTTACAGGCTTTGTTTGACCAATTCGATGGCAACGATCTTCAGCTTGCCTATCAATCTGTGGGTTAAAATCCATGTCATGAATTACGACTGTATCAGCTCCTGTTAAGTTTAAGCCCTGTCCACCAGCTCTCGTGGAAAGTAAGCATGCAAATATCGAAGTATCGTTATTGAACGTATCAACTATTGTTTGCCTCTCCGCCACCTGTGTACTGGCAATCAAATAGTAGGATCTCTAAGATTTTAAGGAGCATGGGAAAACAGTGTCTGGTCACCAATATTGAAAGTGGTACACATTTTTACAGTCCACTTTATTAAAGGAGACATTAAAACTGAATTGAACGCTTCTTGATCTTTCAGTATTCATTAATTGAAAGGAGCCATGAGTGACTTGAGTGAATCATCACACGAAAAAGGAAGGAAAAATTGTAAAGCTAAAATGTCATCTACTCACAAGTCACGACATGCTGCTTGCTATAATGCTATCGAAGTACATTTAATCATAAAATTAAAAAAAAAATATTAGTACATATGAAATATAACTAAAAGATTTTTTTTTCTTTCGTTAAATCATCTCACGAGTAAGACAAATGTAATTTTGAAGATACAAAGACTTATTATATAACAGCTCTTGTTTAAGTTATTGATTGATTTTCCAATCCTGTTAATTACAAAGAGCAAGGGATCTCAGGAAGGATTTCAGTGTTGCTTAAATTTGACAATGGCTTTTCACCTTCAGTTTGAAGACGATATATTCTCTTCTCTTTCCGGAGAAACATACCAATACTTCATTGAATTTTCCTCTTTCAAGTGCAGGCAGTGAGGCCCACTCCAGTTTGAATGTTAATTTGTCTAATAGTTGCTTTGGCTATATTAGGTAACTCAATCTCAAAAAACTAGTTTGTAAGGTGAAGATTAAATTATCCTCATATCTAGTCAACATGGGATCTCCAACACATCCTATTATACTGAAATATGAACATCTCATACGTGGAACTAGATATTTGTGGATAGTCCAATAACGTCTCGATAGCGTGACATGATAAATCCAACAAACATCCTAGAATAGGCTTTGATATTATATTAAGAAATAAGTTTAAGTCTAACTCAACCTCACAAAATTAGCTTGTAAGGTGAGGATTGTCTTCATTTATATACTGTAAATTGTCTTTATCTCTAGTCGATATCGGATCTCCAACAAACTACTTGGCTAGCTTATGTCAATTTTGAAATCCTCTCATCCTCAGGCTATTATGCTGCCCGTATAATGTTTTGGTGGCCCTTTATTTGTTCCTCTTCATTGGTGTCGTAGTACTCAGATAATTTGTTTCCAAGATCATGTCATTCAAAGGGCTTCACAATTTTAGATAGTTGAAGGCATGCTTCATTCTCTCTAGACAGTTGAACACGCTCATCCACACTTAAACATCAAAAACTCTTACAACTATTTCTCACTTTTTGCCCACTTGGGTGCTTAAAAGGCTAGAGAATATTTCCAACCTATCTTAGAAGGATTAGTGGTTATTGAACTTTTGGAATTGATTTCTGAAAATATTGCTCAAGTGGCTAAATAGTTAAATAGACTCCAAGGCACCAAGTGGTTGAAAGTGTGGATATCACCATTAAAGCCAATCAGGGCAAGAGAAACAAAAGCAACCACCATTGCATCAAGAATCCTATTCCTGGAATTTTAGGACTAGCATCACAAGCAGTATGGATATTAAATATTTTTTCTTTCATGATGATCTGGAGGACATCTACATGAAGCAACCCCCAATGAAGAGCGTAGGTTGGGTTGTAAATTAAGACAATCTCTATGGTCTCAAACAATCTCCTAGTTCTTGGTTTGGATAGTTTAGTCATGTTCTTCAAATTTTTGGGCTAAAACATAATGAAGCATATCATTCAATCTTTTATTCTCATACATCTCCTGGAAAATTTGTTTACCTAATTGTGTATGTTGATGAAAATTATTGCACGGAATGACAATACCAAAATTACTCAACTAAAGCAACATTTGAGCAAATACTTTCAAACCATAGATCTTGTCTCTCAAATACTTTATAGGCATTGAAGTGGCTCAATCAAAAAGAAGTTATTGTGATTTCTCGAAAGAAACGTGTTAGATATCTTGAAATAAACAAGAATGATTAATTGTAGACCCATTCATAGTCCTATGGATCCAAATCGCAAATTAATGGCAAAACAAGGTGAGTCCTTCTAAGATCCAGAGAGATACAAAGGACTTGTAGAAAAACTTATTTATCTCACTATTATTAGGCTTGACTTACCAGTTGCAGTTGGTGTAGCTAGTTAGTTTATGCATACTCCTTGCATTGATCATTGGATTGTAGCCCTTCACATTCTCAGATACCTAACAGAGGCTCTAGGACAAGGTCTACTATGTGAAAATAAAGAAAACGCACAAATATCTTAATATTGTGATGTTGATTGGACAAGGTCTCCTATAGACTGACATTCCACTACTGGATATTGTGTTTTCATGGTAGGGAATACTGTTTCTTGGAGAAACAAGAAACAGATCGTAGATGTCCGATCAAGTTTTGAAGTTGAATATAGGGCAATGGTATAATTCACTTGTGAACTTGTGTGGATGAAAGAATTTCTCTATAAGCGGAGGTTTTGTGAAATTCAATAAATGAGGATGTATTACGATAGTCAAACAACTCTTCACATTGCTTCCAACCTTGTGTTCATAAGACAAACACATACAAATTGACTATCATTTTGTTAGAGAAGTTGTTGTTCAAGGAAATTTCACTAGATTTGTTGGCTCCAATGATCAACTTGTATACATTTTGACAAAATCCTTGAGAGGACCTCGTTATATTTATATGTTCCAAGCTTGGAACATATAATATGTACGCTTCAACTTGAGGAGTGTTTAAATAGTTTATATTATCTTCTAAGCTGAAGTTCTTTTGTTACGTATCTATCAGTAAATTACAATCCTAGGGTCATTCTCTTTCCTTACGCTTGTTGTAAAAGCCACTCGTCCTTATACATGTGTATACATACATATACGTATTTATATATATATATATATATATGCACACATGAATCAAAAGAGAGATCTACGTTAAGATTCTAGTTCTTTTTCTCATATACATACCCCTTTAAGTACTTTATATTTGTTCCTATCACCCTGTAACATTTCAAACTTTTCATCCAATCCTTAAACAAATTTAGCAACTTCTTTTACCATACCTTTTTAACTTTAAAGTGCCTTAATGTCAAAAAATAAAATTACCTTCCATCAAGCCGTCTATAGGTCAATCCAATGACATCCAAACTCCACTCCAATATGTCAAGCATTGAGGTCCATTGACTGAAGATCAAGGCTCGATGGCCATCCTTCTTTAGTGAAGGAAGAAGTTCTGATAAGGCCTACATTATCCATGGAGTAGCTCAATCTCAGGATGCCCAGCACATAATTATGCCGCCACTGTATATTTCACAATTACAGAAATTTTAGAGTCATAAATCCATACCCGACATTTTGCAGAAAGCATAACATGCTTATCCGGAAGGATCCCCTTTCTATCATTGACACCATAATGAAGTAAAAGCTGCAAATAAAAAATTTACAGCTTGAAATTTAAGCCAATGCTATCCACAGTAAACAAACATCAAGTAAAATTCTATAATTACAATGTCTCTACAACAGCTTGTATTAATGAAATGGCAGCACCACATTCTACCTTGCCAGAACGAAAACATGCATAATAAAGAGGAGCATAAGAGGTGTTATGACAAAACCTTGACATAGAAATTGTTAAATAGTTATAAAATGGATCAGCAAACATAAATCAATTGAAAAAATTAGCAGAACTCACTTAAAATGTAATCCAAATGATTTTATTAAATTTTAGTTTCTAGCATAGCCAAATGACCCTGATTGGTCCCATTTAGCTGACCCAATAAGATGGTTCAGACTGGCTGTTATTGCATGTTGTCCATAGCTACTCAGGTACTAGACATTCCTTGTTTGTTGAGCCTAAAACATTGCTAGAATAGTGAAAAAAAAAGGTTGACTCATGTAAAAGTCCTAGTCAAATAGGGAGCAGTTGATTGAAATAACCATTCTTGGAATCCATACATAGAGAGGGTTAATAAATGCAGTGTTCTGAGTAGAAGATTTACCCGGTGAATAGAGAAGTCATTGTAATTTTTAAGTTCCTCTATAACTCTGTCCAAAGCACATTCAAAACCAAAAGCACCTATTGGATGTAGCTTCCTAGCAAAGCGAATGACATCCTCATCATTGTAGATTCGCCTTATTAACAAGGGATGGTTTGCTATCTAGAATAAGAATACAGAAATATATTACCAAATAAAAGAGAGCAATATGAATCCAAACAAAATATAGCTTCATTTTAAGTCAAAACATAAATCAAGAACCTTGCGGAACTGAACGAAATAGTTATTTATCTGTCGCCGAGGAAGCACTTCTAGTAAATTTTTTGAATTAAGCTCAGAACATTTTGCCATCCGAGCTTGTGAAACCGCACGATACTCTTCAATGGCTTCCTTGTAAGCAGATTCCTGCTGCCTTTCCATTATAACATATTCAACCTGCAGTAACAAGCAAATAGAAAAAAGGACATGTTGAAGATTGAGTATAATAAAACAAAAAATTTTGCACCAAAGGTGACAGACATACCTGCTGTATTTTTGGAACAAGTTGTTGCATCACATCAGATTTCAGTCGCCGCAAAATAAATGGCCCTAAGATGGACTTCATGCGACCAATTAAATCTCTATCTTCTGCATTTAGTAACTTTTTTAGGTCAACATCTTCAGAAGCAAAAATATCAGGCATCATAAACTCCAACATTGACCATAACTCCTGCAACAAATTCAAAACAAAGCTTGCTTCAGCAACTACATTTATATTAATGCCAGCAAAATCAACAGGTTGAGACAAATCATAGAGATTTTGTTCAATATTTAAGTACATTATTGGCTCAGAATACAAATGACAGGTTATCTTCCTTTTCTCTGCCCTGACTGTAACTGTGTATTCTTATCCCTAGAAAGGAGCTGAATTCAGATACTAGGATATTTACAACAACTTACACTACTAAATCAACTAAGCTAGACCTCCTTCGTACACAAGCTTATCATCGTGTTTGCATATGTATTTTCAAAAGGATTAAAAATAAACCAGGACTTGACAGTTTCCCAACCATCATTCACCACACAAATCTGATGTCAATTTGACAAAGACCCACAATCTACATCCTACTGGCTACTGCAATCATCAACAAGCACATAACAGCTTTTGTTAACATATATGTGTTCTTATTTCATAAAATTCTCACGTTAATGAAAGAACCTATTAGACAAGCAGCCATGCAGGAGAGTAAGGCTGCTGACAACCAGGGGACCAGTATGAAAGCTATAGAGAATATTCATAAATGCTTTGTTTGGATTAAGTGTGAAATAGTAAGAATACAGAAGAGGGAGTCCAAAAATAACGTTGTCTGAAAGGGGAGAAATAGGAGGTAAGGCAGAGGTGTTTCTATGTACGTGTTTGGATGAGTGGAAAAGAAAGTAGAAATAAACAAATAAATTGTAGAAATAAACAAATAAATTGTAGAAAAATGTGTTTTATAATAATTAAAAATGTAATTTTTAATCAGATATTTTTTCTTAACATAAAAGTAATTTATATTTAAAAAAAAGTATACTTTTAAAATAAAATTAAACCCAAAAAAAAGAGAGATAATCACTCTCTTCTCATTTCATTCCAATTCCAAATTCGGATGGAAGTGTCTTCTAATGGTTCACACATAAATAACTCCCATCCTTCCACTTTCCCCTTTCAATCAGATAGTGGAAATATCTCCCTCCTTCCTATTTTCTTCCACTCCATTTATACCCAAAGTAGTTAATTGCCGATAGCAGAGCAGTCACCTCCCAAAGCCACTAGCAGGATAACTGCTATTTTGGTCCCAATTACTGTGTAAAGAAAAATACCTAAACTTAAAACATGTTATTAAATTTCATAACTAAGACCTTCAGAACCAAAACAGCAACAGAATCGCCACCAGAATCGTTGCTGGAAGCTTTTCCGAAATCACAGCAGGAGGTGTCTCTGTCGCACCTGATATAATGTGACCCACCATCACAGTAGGTGTCCGCTCAGGCACTATTAGCTACTCTGTTTCTACCCCAAACAACATGGGGTAGGAGAATAAGATAATCTCAGAGAGCAGGGAAGAAATGAGGAAGATGCAAGGTGCAAATTCACTTTGAGATCACGATTAGAAAACAAAAGGAATAAAGGAAAACACATTGATAGAATACTTGGATTAGCTTATTTTGCAAGGGGATCGTGAAAAAGATGTTGAAAATAAGGGATGTTATTTCCCATAATATAGGAGTTCTTAAACACAGGCTTTGTGATTGAATAAGAATTTGGCATCTTTGGACAGGGAAGAATCAGAGCCCCCTACTATCCCTACCATTTTCCATTTTTGTTTCATTTATGCTTTTTCTAATCTTTAACTTTGTGGATGATAAGGTTTCGATTGAACAAGGGAACAAAGTTAACTCTAAATTTAAGATTTTAAGGAAAAAGAAAAATGTTTTTTTTCTTGTAGATGACATAGTTTAGATTGAGGAATAAAAGAAAAGAGATTAACTCTAACTTGAGCTTTCGAGATAGAAATGGGAATCGCAGATTTCTACACGAGTAGGATTAAGACAAAACATAATATTGCAAATTTAGCAAGAAATGAGGAAAATGACTTAGGAGGTAATGATTGGAAGGTCATATTAAAAAATTTAATTATTAGGGATCAATATTGCAAAATGATTGGGAAATTAATGAAAATGTCAACTCAAATAAAAGCTAGGTAGTTAAAATGGAGAAAGGTATCTAAATATTATTTGTGACCACAAAGTACCTACCCAAACCAAAGAAGAGTTTTATCATATTTTTATATAACTAGCTATATTCTACGGTACTAAATATTGAACTTTAACTGGACAAATAAAAAATTGGAAGTAGAAACAAGTGACCACAAACCCATTTAGACATATTTGAGGATCTGTGGTCACAGAAAGGATAGAATACAGAATTATTGTATTTAAGGAGATCACGGTCTGAAAACTATTGAAGATAATAAAAAATCAATTAAAGTGAGTTGGATACGGGCAAAGTAGACCATGGGAAGCATTGGTGTGGAGGGCAAATGGCAAGGGCTTTGGTCCTTTGAAAAGGGGAAGGGAGACCACAAGGGATTAATGGACTTTGGAGGAGATTATTAAAAAAGGATTTCATATTGAATATCTTTGAGAAATTAGCTTTTCGCAAAGGCACTGTGCACTCCACGTAGTCAAGCCCACATAGGCAGATAAAACCATTGATGTTGTGTATTCTTTCTATGCATCTGTTTTAAAGGATTTATAGGCGTAACCTCTTCTGTAAGGACTTACTGCCCATGATTCTGTAAATAAATTAAAGTTCCTATTAGAATCACTGTAAGTCTGTAACTATTCCAGTACTAAATATACAGTACAACTAAATCTGCAGGAAAGAAATGTAATAGATGGACTACCCCTTTGCTGTCAAAAAGAAAAAAGTTGTCATCAGCAAAATGTAATCAGAACTCACAAGTATCAACTTCTTAAAAGCCACTCTCAAAAACCCAAAACATCCAATAAGCCTACTCACGTGACCAAAAAAAACACTCGAGACACGGTCTTTATGATGAGCTCCTGATTAAGGAGGGGCCAGATAAAGTCAATGCTCTGCTTATGTCAGTTGATTCTCCATTTAGGGGAGGGACTGACTTGTACAGAACAAATGAGAGGGAAATTTCGTTAGAGGAGAAAGAGAGAGAGACAGACAGCAAGCCTGTTATATTGGCAGTTCAGAGGAAGAGAAAGAGAGATATATTTTCAGTTTCAGCTAGTCAGCTAGGGGTCATAGGTGTTTAACTTGGTTGGGAGTATTTGCTCTTTTTTTATTTTTCTTCTACTTCTTTGTCAACAAAACATTCTACCTAGTTTAGATAGGAATTGTTCGTATCAATATGCCCTTCCTATTCTCCCTAAAAGTATTTTACAACTTCAGCTTTTATTCTGCCTAATCCCATCCACGCATTGTTTTCAGTCAAAATAGAGTCAGATTATAGGCAAATAGAATTAGAATGAAAGAAGAATAATCCTAATTATACAAAGGATGTATCAAAAAAGTTTTGAAGCTTAGTCAAATTCGGTGGAAAATTTAAAGTGCTATGCAGTGTGACACGCCAGATATTGATCAGTTGAAAGTAAGCACTTGTTACTTGCTTCAGTAATGATCACAGTTTCCAAATATGCTCTAAAATTACCTTTGTAATAGTGTCAGCCACAACATATGAATATTTTTTAAGAGAACTAACAGTTTTTTTTTTGTTCAGCAACAACAAAAACAGATACAATGCAGCAAAGACATTCACTTATGTAGATACATACATGTAGATCATTTTGAAGTGGTGTCCCAGTCAACATCAAGCGTTGGTTCGCATTTCGTGCAACAGACATCAGATTTTTCCACCTAAAGCTATTTTTGTCCTTCAAAGCATGTGCCTCATCCATCAACACACAGCTCCATCTCCATCGCTTCAGAATTTTGCGATCATCTTTCTGCTGTGCACTAGCATGAATATAAATTATAAAAATTTAATTAACATTTGACGACAATATATATAAATGGCACTTAAGAATATTGGAATGAACCTGTGACGTTCGAAAAGTGAATAACACACGAGAAGAACATTAAATGGAGGAGGCAATCCCGCCTTGGACAGAGAGTTCAACTCCTTGCAGTATGCTGCACGTCTAGCACCATGATATTGAAGAACGGAAATGTCCGGACACCACCTTTTTAGTTCCCTTTCCCAGTTTTCCAAAACAGAAGCAGGACATACTATAAGATGTGGACCAGAATCATTGTGCAAGCGTTTCAACAAAGTTAAATAGGTGATGGCCTGGAAGCAAATAACATATGATAGATTCTTAATTGAAAAAGTCAAGGACTACAAACAAAAGAGAAACATGTAAAAAATGTTGTTAAGAAAAAGGATAACAAACCTGAACTGTTTTGCCAAGACCCATTTCATCTGCCAATATGGCTGTGACACATGAAATTAAGTATCAACACACAACTCGAGGCAATCATACTAATCTCTAATAAACAAACTTATTGCATGATTAGAACCAGAAATATTCAAATTTCAAAACGGAAAAACAACTAAGCTTTAAAAAAAACTATGCCAAACAGTAATCATAAATCATAATGCCATGACGTTATATTGTTTCAATAAACACAAAATCAGGAGCAGCAAAACCAAACACAAAGCAAATATGCAATTCCACAGTAAAGAACACCAGACTACAACATAAGTGTCACGATATTGAGAAATCCACAATGAAAGAGCCATCAATTAATCCACTCTCCCATTTTTCTCAAGGAAAACACCTACATAGTCCATAACGCAGCTACAAGTAACACGAACACAAATTAAACTCAGCACAGCATAAAACCCTTCAAAAACCCTAACCAATTACATCCTAATCACTGATGCACAAACCTATTGCATAACTACAACCAGAAATATTCAAATTTCAAAAAAGGAAACCAGTTAAGCTAAACACATACATTAATTCCGCATGACCTAAACCCAGCACATCACAAAAAACCATCAAAACCCTAACAATTACCTCCTCCAATCCCCTTCCGATACAACAGAAGCAAAAAGTTGACACCAACCAACTGATACGGCTTTAGCAATGGCTGAAAATCCGAATCCTCCGACGCGCACGCAACATCCACATCCTCCTACACACATCAACGGCATGCAATTCACCTCAAACGAACATAAAACCTCTAGTTTCAAGTTTCAACCTAAACAAAACAAAAACACAAAACAAATCGCCGTTTAACCTGAGTAACGATCCTCACTGACGAAGACTCCGCCTCCGAATACCTCTCGCACGCGGTCCCCGACGAACCGAATAGTTCGCCCTTCAACTCCGCAGAGATTCGCGCGCACTTATGCAAAGCCTTACCAACGACATCGTTTTCGTTCAACTCTTCAACTTCTTCTTCTTCTTCCACCTCGCTGGACTCCACCTCGTACAATTCCGCCACGCGTCCGTCTCCTCCGCCGTTCTCTTCGGCGTCTTCGTCTTCGTCGTCGATGATGAACCTCCGGCCTCGCGAGGCCGCCGCGTAACCGCCGCCGCCATCGTCCACGTCGGCGTCCTCGAGGTCGTCGAGGAAATTGGCGTCATTCGGCGCGATTTCGATGCAATCGCTGTCGTTTTCGCTTAGAACGTCGACCTTAGAGTTGTAGGCGAAGGACTCGATAGGTGGAGGAGAAGGAGGAGACGAAGTGCGAGGTCGTTTGAGGACGCGCGAGGGTTTGAAGGAGTGGTTCTCCCATTCGTCGTCGGAGATTTCGTACAAGTCAGGCTTCATTGCGTGCGTGCGTTTGCCCTAGTGGTCGTTGGAGAGAGAGAGAGAGAGAGAGAGAGAGAGAGTTGAAAGTGAAGGAGTGGTGCTTTTGTAGTTGGAGAAAAACGTTGTGGAGTGTGAGAAAAAGGGAAGAAATGGAGAATCCGAGTGAGGGAAGTGAGAGGGAGAAAAATCGCGGTCTGCCAAAGGGACGAACGAGCGCGGGGATTGTTACGCTAAAGGGTAGTTTTCTAATTCTTTGATCATTATTTAGTTTTTTTTTTTTATGAAAAAAATTATCATCTAGTTGTGAGATCATGTAAATTTAATATTTAAAAAAAAAAAGGCTCAGTGCAAAATTTCACTATCACTTGTGGGAGAATTGTAATTTTAAATATCAAATTACTAAATCAACTGCTATTTATAATTAACGTATAATATAATTAAGAACTAATCTGTATTTTTTTGCCATTAAAAAAATTATTAGATTTTTTCTTAGAATATTAAGATAATCAATTACTTAATTAATTAAGATATTACTATTTGATTCATATATTATTTTTTATTATAAAAATATTATCAGTTATTCTATGTAAAAAGAGAGTCATTAAAGTATCTTTTTCTTTATTTCAAAAATTAGATTCACAATACCTTACAAACTTTAAAAAATATATATATATATATATATATTAAAAAAAGGCAATATAATTACTTGTTTAAGGATGGTTATTCGATATTTAAAATCCAGATCTTTAATAAAAATAAAGAGTAAATTACATTAATATCCTTTCAAATTATATATATACACAAACATCTCCTTTATTTTAAAAACATTAAAATAATCTCTTTTATATTACATATACAATTTTAAAAACATTACAAGCACATTTTCTTACAAAAAGTCATAAAATTTTGATTCAAACATTTTTAAGTCGTATTAATAAAAAATTATAAAAAAGACCAAAAATATGTGAGTATATTTTAGGTGTAAAACCAAGTCATCTTAGCTTAATTTTTAACTTTGTTAGTTTTTGTGGTTTTTATGCCTGAAAGAGTCATGAATTTTTTACTTGAATTTTTTTACTCCTCTTTTATGTCAAACAACCACAAACATTGAAATTTTGACCGTAACATTTTTTAGTCATACTAAAAAAAATAATAAGAAATGGACAAAAAAGAATGTGAATATGTTTCAAGTGCAAAATCGAGTCATTTAGGTTTGCTTTCAATTCTGCCAGCTTTGATAGTTTTTGTGCCTGAAAGAGTTATGAAAATTTGACCTGAAGTTTTCTTACTTCTCGTTTATGTCAAAGAATCACAAATTGACCCAAAAGGGGATGTGGTCATAACAAAGTCATTTTGGATGCGGTCATAACAAAGTCATTTTGGGTTGGTTTGCAAGTTTATCCATTTTTCATGCCAAAAGTCATGAAATTTCCATCGGAAAATATTTTAGCCGACTAATAAGAAACAACAAAATGACAAAAAATGATGTGGGGGAAGGTTTTGGTGCAAAACCTAATCATCTAGGTTGGTTTCTATCTTTGTCAGGTTTTTTGAGTCGTATCAATGAGAAACAATAAGAAATTGACTAAAAAGAGTGTGGGTATGTTTCGGATGAAAAACCAGGTCATCTTGACTTAGTTTTCAACTTTGCCATCTTTGGTATTTTTGTGCTTGAAAGATTCGTGAAACTTTGACCAGAAGTTTGTTGACCCTCTTTTATGTCAAACAACTACAAATAAAACCAAAACACGATGTTCAGAAGTTTTGAGGGCAAAACCAAGTCATTTTAAGTTGGTTTGCAAGTTTGGCGAGTTTTTGTGCCAAAAGTCACGAAATTTTGATTGCAACATTTTTAAGTCGTATCAATGGGAAATGACAAAAAATGATGTGGGGAAGGTTTAGGGAGAAACAATAAGAAATTGACTAAAAAGAGTGTGGGTATGTTTCGGATGAAAAACCAAGTCATCTTGACTTAGTTTTCAACTTTGCCATCTTTGGTGATTTTTGTTCTTGAAAGATTCATGAAACTTTGACTAGAAGTTTGTTGACCATCTTTTATGTCAAACAACCACAAATAAAACCAAAACAGGATGTTCAGAAGTTTTGAGGGCAAAACCAAGTCATTTTAGGTTGGTTTGCAAGTTTGGCGAGTTTCGTGTCAAAAGTCACGAATTTTTCATTGTAACATTTTTAAGTCGTATCGATAGAAAATAACAACAAAATGACAAAAAATGATGTGGGGAAGGTTTGGGTGCAAAACCTAGTTATCTTGAGTTGATTTCCAACTTCGGTAGGTTTTCATGCTAAAAGTCATGAAAATTTGACCGGAATACTTTTGAATCGTACTGACGAAAAACGATAAGAAATGGACTAAAAAGAATGTAGGTATATTTCTGGTGCAAAACCAAGTCATCTTGGCTTGGTTTTCATCGTTTCAGCTTTGGTGGTTTGCATGTCTGGAAGAGTCATGAAATTTTAACTTGAAGTTTTTTTTACTCTCTTTTATGTCAAACAACCACAAATCGACCCAAAAAAATGTTTGGAAGTTTTAAGGGCAAAACCAAATCATTTTAAGTTGGTTTCTAACTACAAGAGGTTTTCGTGCCGAAAGTCGTGAAATTTTGACCGAAATATATTTGAGTCATACAGATAGGAAACAATAAGAAATGGACCGAAAGAATGTGGGTATGTTTCAAGTGCAAAACCAAGTCGACTTCTTTTGTCTATTGGAGATCAAGTTCGACAGGTTTTTGTGCTGAATAACATGAATTTTGGACATCAAGTTTTGGAATGATGTAGGGTTGTTAGTTAAGCCAAAGAGCATCACTAGTCACTCATCAACTCATAATAGCCCCCGTGTGTTCTAAATGTTTTCTCATGCATGACCTCTAATTGACAAAAAATTGGTGGTATTTAGACATGGAATCCAACTTTCAAAATAATTTGATACCAAAAAATTCATCTATTAATTCATTCGCAGTGGGAATAGGAATGTTATCCTCTATTGTGATTGCATTGGGTGTTTTGTTATCAATACAAAATCTTCAAGTCTCATCCTTTTCTTGACTAGCAATATGGGAGATGGAAAAGGGTTGGTATTGGGTTGAATTATTCCTTCAATCAGCATGTCCTGTACCATAGTCTTACTCACATTTTTTGGTTGTGAGCATATCTGTAAGGCTTAACTTTCATTTGCTCCTGTCAAACAAAGGAATTACTTAATCTTGTACCCTCTTGGGAAGTACTCATGTATGTTTATTAAAAATCCCTTTGTAAGTATGTAGTGAAAAGGCAAATTTGGGGTTTAAATCTTGTGGAAAATCCCATCATCTGTGTAGGTAGGTGATTGGAGTTGCACAATGAATAATACTATCATAACATTAGTGTGTTGCAATCTCTTGATGCGATAAATTGTGCTTGGTGAGGCAATTGTGGCTTATCACTATGAATTGTCATATCTCCAAGTCCCAATGTTGCTAGCCATGCTACTCCCAATATCATATCAACATCTGTCATAGGTAACAAATAAACTAGCAATTATAGTTTGGTATTATGCCTTTTATAGCCATGGAATTTCAATTTCCGACCATAACTTGAAATTGGTTGGCTGACTCAATTGTTAGTTGTAAAAAAATATGTTATTCGTGGTTGCAGAAAATTGTTTTAACTGTCACTGTCAAGTAGGATTTTCACAGTGTATACTTTGATCCTTCCATTGAATTTTATGGTGTTCAATCCATTTATCCTTTTTAAAGCATTGAAGGATAGGTGGTGATCCACTTTAGCTATCAAAATTGATGTTTCTTCATTTTTTTTTATTCTACATGATGTTTTGTCATATCTTGTTCTTCATCAACTTGCAATATCATTAAGTGTTTATTAAGTGTCAACACCCGATTTCGTCCGGGTAAATAATAATAAATTCAAAAATAATAAATTAAAAAAATGTTTTTTAGGAATTATTACAAAATAAATAATATTTGATTAGTTTAGATATTTATAAAAAGATATAAAAAAAAGAAGTTAAATTTAATC